>ERZ781272.27-NODE-27-length-252885-cov-12.224139_pt1 | contig 252885 bp, 260 predicted proteins | sample MGYA00375850_ERZ781272 | MGnify/ENA primary metagenome ERZ781272 (study PRJEB29790, sample SAMN06051246) | human gut metagenome | host: Homo sapiens | place: USA: Cincinnati, Ohio | collected 2013-06-21 | study: EMG produced TPA metagenomics assembly of the Gut...
AGCAACGCCCTTCTAAGGCGTGGGCCAGGAGTTCGAATCTCTTAAGACGCACCATGTGGTGGACGTAGTTCAGTTGGTAGAGCACCAGATTGTGGCTCTGGGTGTCGTGGGTTCGAATCCCATCGTTCACCCCACATTGGGATATCGCCAAGCGGTAAGGCAACGGACTTTGACTCCGTCATTCGTAGGTTCAAATCCTGCTATCCCAGCCAAGTTGGTTCACTAGCTCAGTCGGTAGAGCACATGACTTTTAATCATGGTGTCCGGGGTTCGATTCCCCGGTGAGCCACCAATTTAATAAAAAGGTATGCAGATGTGGCGGAATTGGCAGACGCACTAGACTTAGGATCTAGCGCCTACGGCGTGGGGGTTCGACTCCCTTCATCTGCACCAATTAAGCGGGAGTGGCTCAGTGGTAGAGCGTCACCTTGCCAAGGTGAACGTCGCGAGTTCGAATCTCGTCTTCCGCTCCAAAAGCATCGATTATATCGATGCTTTTTTATATTCTATTAAAAAATAAATCCTCAATATAAATCATAGATTGAAAAGCTTAATTTATATTGAGATTTTATGAATAAATTTTAATATGAGAAAAATAGAAATTAGTATAAAAAATAGGTTATAATCCCCGCCGTAAAATTTTACTACGGGGATTATAAAGTTTAAAATATAGATAATATACTTCCTCTGTCAATTAAAGGTCCTTTTCGAAGATACAATGGATTCACATTATGCTTTTTTAAAAAACTTAATACTTCTTTTCCATATTTATAGTAAGAAAGATCTCCAAAAAAAGCTAAGGTAGATTTGTCTATGAGACCGCAAGTGCCTCCGATAAAGCCGTAATCAAGTCCTGGCAGAAGTATATCTCCAGGTGGAAGCAATAAAACATCTATATTAGTAGAAGATAGAGCGTTTTTTATTGAAATATCGCTGGTAATAATAGCATTATCACTTACAATGGCAGCTGAACACTTAGTATAACCTTGATTTGTATTTATTAATTTTTTTGATTTTACAAGATTTAAAAGATTTTTATCTGTACAATTTAACTTGTGTATAAAATAATCGTTTAAATTTAAAGCGTTAAGTATTATATCGTATGGATAATTCTTTTGAAGATATTCCGAAGATCTAAATACATTAATATTTAAATTTTTTAAATCACATATTAAATTTTCGGGAAAATCCCTATGAACAATTATGGTGTTTTTGTCAATTATATGCAAATGTATATCTGGATGACAACTTATAGCTTCATATAAATTTTTGGCTTTTGGACAATAAATAAGATGTATCTTTCTTTTTTTTAATTCGTTTAATTCTTCAAGTTCAATTCTAGAGTCTACAAAAGATATAGTCAAAACAGACACTCCTTTCTCTATTAATTTTATAATTATAAGCTTTATTTATCAAGGTATTAGATGGAAAGTAGCTATGTGTTGTCGAGAATTGTTATTATTTTTTTGTATATCCATCTCATTAAAACACATACTATGATTAAGAAGGGAGTGAGAAAAAATGCTTCTTCTAAAGATCATATACGAAGGGGACTCTATAATTGTAGATGAGTTGCAAGAGCTTAAAGGTTATTACAAAGACAAGAATATAGTATTAGGGATATGTGAAAGCATAGATGAAAATACTCACTTCATAAAAATACTTTGTGATGATGATATATACAACGAAAAATTAAAATCTGCTATCCAATTAAGGGTAAGCACTATTTTATATAAAATAGTAGTAAGTATATTTAAAGACAAAGAATTATATGAAATTTTGACAGATAGCTATTTCTTTCTAAGAAGTGACGAAATTCCTGAATTGAGTGACAAAATTATAAAAGGATTAAATGGGGATGAAAATATAAAGGATGAAACCTCTATATATTGTTTAAATAGACAGAATAACATAATAGAGAAGATTAAAGAATGTATAGAAGAAAAAGATGAGATAAATGTAGAAGGATTTATAAGATTTAGAATGAAAGAACTTTTAGGAGATTTTCAAAGTATAGTAGATAAGATTGTGGAGACTTATCTAGTTGAAAAAGAATACAATGAATTTGTGAAACTATTAAAATATTTTGTTGAAGTTCAAGAAAGCAAAATAGATGAACTTCATATAATAATTGACTCAAGTGGTTCTTACCATCTTGAAAATAGAGAAGGAAAAGATATAATGGATGAGTTTGTAAATGAATTATTAGATTGCAAAATGGGATCTACAATAAATGTGGAGGATATGATAATAAGTGGACTTATAACTAATGCTCCACAAAAGATAATAATTCATGGAGCTGAGAACTCATCTAATAAAGAATTAATTGAAACTATAAAAAATGTTTTTTTAGATAGAGCTATAATCTGCAGTGGATGCAGTAGATGTGTAAAAACTAAAATAAAAATATAATATAGTATTGACAGTAAAAAATTGAAGTGTTATAATTATTTTTGTCAAGTAGAGACTATCGTTTCTCACCTTACGGCGTGCTTAGTAAGGTACCTAGCTTTAAAGATTAATTTTGTTAGGATAATGAGGGCGGTATTATACCGCCCTTTTTATATATGTAAAACATTAATTTTATATATTATGCGGAGGTGAAAAAATATTAATAATAAAGGTTATACCATTAATGATGATATAAGAGAAAGAGAAGTTAGAGTTATAGCCAATGACAATGAACAATTAGGCGTTTTACCAACTAAAGAAGCTTTAAGATTGGCAGAAGAAAAAGAGCTTGATCTAGTAATGATATCTCCAGGTGCAAAGCCACCAGTTTGCAAAATCATGGATTATGGAAAATTCATATATGAGCAATCTAAGAGAGAAAAAGAAGCAAGAAAAAAGCAGAAAGTTGTAAGCATTAAGGAAATAAGATTTAGTCCAACTATAGAAGAACACGACGTTGCTATAAAGGCTAATAATGCTAAGAAATTCTTGCAAGATGGAGATAAAGTTAAAGTAACAGTGAGATTTAGAGGTAGAGAAGCCGATTATTCACATGTTGGAATAAAAATTCTAGATAATTTTGTTTCAAAGTTAGATGGAGCTGGAGTGGTTGAAAAGCCAGCTAAATTAGAAGGAAGAAATATGATACTAATTTTAGCTCCAAAGAAATAACAGAGCTTGGGAGGAGGATTTTAATTATGCCAAAAATGAAAACTCATAGAGGTGCAGCAAAAAGATTTAAGAAAACAGGAACAGGAAAGTTAAAGAGAGCAAAGGCTTTTAAGAGCCACATCTTAACTAAGAAGACTTCTAAGAGAAAGAGAAATCTTAGAAAGACTGGATATGTTTCAGTATCACAAGAAAAAGTATACAAGAAGTTATTACCATATATTTAAGAGTAATACTAAAATAGGAGGTTAACGAAATGGCAAGAGTTAAGAGAGCGTTGAATGCACGTAAGAATCATAAAAAGGTTTTAAAACTTGCAAAAGGATACTATGGTGGAAAAAGCAAGTTATTTAAGACTGCTAATGAAAGTGTTATAAGAGCGTTAAGAAATGCTTATGTAGGAAGAAAGTTAAAGAAGAGAGATTTCAGAAAGCTTTGGATAGCAAGAATAAATGCTGGTGCAAGAATGAATGGATTATCTTATTCAAAGTTCATGAATGGAATAAAATTAGCTGGAATAGATATGAATAGAAAGATGTTATCTGAGATAGCTATAAATGATCCAAAAGCATTTACAGAATTAGTTGAAATCGCAAAAAAGCAAATAGAAGCTTAATATAAGAAAATGCGGCTTATGTCGCATTTTTTGCATTAGTACGGATAATATAATGTATACTATATTAAGTTATAAAAATTATCACTAAATTTATGGGGTGATTATAATGCAAGTGAGGTTAAATAAAAAATTTAAACTTAATGCAGTTCAGGTATTGGTAATTGGATTTGCAATAGTAATCTTAACTGGAGCATTATTACTTACATTACCAATTTCATCAGCTGATGGAACGCCTACAAGTTTTATAGACAGTTTGTTTACTTCAACATCAGCTACATGCATTACTGGATTGATAACTTTAGATACTGCTACGCATTGGAGCACTTTTGGAAAAGTTGTTATAATAACGCTTATCCAAGTAGGTGGGTTAGGCTTCATGGCTTTTACAACTTTGTTTGCCTTGATTTTAGGAAAAAAAATTACTCTAAAACAAAGACTTATAATGCAGGAAGCTATGAATACTTTCAGTATTCAAGGTTTAGTAAGTATGATGAGATATATACTCATTTTCACATTTTCAGTTGAATTTATAGGAGCAATGCTTTTATCCACCCAGTTTATACCTATGTTTGGAGTGAGTAAAGGAATAGCATTTAGCTTTTTTCATTCAATATCAGCATTTTGTAATGCTGGATTTGACTTAATGGGGAATTTTTCTAGTTTGACTGGAGTGTATGATAATTCTGTTATAATTTTAACTATAGGTTCTCTTATAATTGTAGGTGGTATAGGTTTTTCAGTATGGGTAGATATCTATAAAAATAAAGACCTTAAAAAATTATCACTACATTCAAAGTTAGTTCTCTCTATGACTGCTATTTTAATAGTAGGAGGAGCTATTTTAATGTTTATTTTTGAGTTTAACAATCCTAACACTATGGGGCCTATGGGAGCTAAAGATAAGATACTATCATCTGTGTTTGCAGCTGTAACTCCAAGAACCGCAGGATTTAACTCTATTTCTACTTCTGATATGACTTTGGCTGGAAGAAGTTTAACTATAATTCTTATGTTTGTTGGAGCATCACCAGGATCAACCGGGGGTGGAATTAAAACATCTACAGCAGGCATATTGCTTATGACTGTTATTTGTGTTATAAGAGGAAGAGAAGATACTGAAATCTTTAAAAAGAGAATAAATAAAGATTTAGTATACAAAGCTTTTACTATAGTTACATTGAGCCTTGGAATAGTAATAGGTGTCACTATGATATTATCTATAACTGAAGTTGGAGCCTCTTTGGAATATTTAATATATGAGGTTGTATCAGCTTTTGGTACTGTTGGATTAACTTTAGGCTTAACACCTAATCTTACAACAATAGGAAAAGTTATGGTAGCATTAACTATGTATTGTGGAAGAGTTGGACCTATGACTTTGTTTTTAGCTTTGACAAATAGAAAGAAAAATAAGGGAATAAGGTACCCTGAAGATAAAATATTAGTGGGATAGGAGTGCTTAGTTATGAATAATAAGCAATTTGTTGTTATTGGATTAGGTAGATTTGGGTCATCTGTAGCAAAGACACTTTATGAATCAGGTCATGATGTTTTGGCAATAGATAAGGATGAAGATCTTGTTCAAGAGATTTCTGATAGTGTTACTCATGCTGTGCAAATGGATGCTACTGATGAAAATGCTTTAAGAACATTAGGAATAAGAAATTTTGATGTAGCTGTTATTACTATAGGTTCTAGCATTCAAGCAAGTGTTATGGTTACTCTTATAGTAAAAGAACTTGGAGTAAAGCATATAATTGCAAAGGGAAATAGTGAAATACATGCAAAAGTATTATACAAGATAGGGGCAGATAGAGTAGTTCTTCCTGAAAAGGATATGGGGGTAAGAGTTGCTCACAACCTAGTATCTTCTAATATATTAGACTATATAGAACTTTCACCTGATTATAGCATAATAGAAATAGAGGTTCCCAATACTTGGGTAGGCAAGACTTTAAGAGAACTAAAAGTAAGAGCGACTTTTGGCATAAATATAATGGCAATAAGGAAAGCTGATGATGTGGTAAATATATCACCTAATGCAGATGATGTAATAGAAGAATCGGATATATTAATAGCTATAGGTGCAAGTGATGAATTAAGCAAGCTTGAAAATATGATATCTAGATAGAGGTGGACCTTTGTTTAAAGAAATTCAAAGCAAAGATAACGGATTGATAAAAAGTATAAAGAAATATAAAGAAAAAAAATATAGAAACAATGATGGTAAGTTTATAGTTGAAGGATGGAAACTTATAGAGGAAGCTGTAAGAGCTAATTGGAAAGTAGAGTGTGTTTTTTTTGATGAAAGAGAAAATGAAAAAGCAGAAATTTTAAAAAATATTTTTGGAACTAAGGTAGAAATACTAAAAGTATCAAAAGATATAATTAAAATTCTTTCATCAACTGAGCATCCTCAAGGCATTTTAGCTGTAGTTGAAAAGAAAGCTCCTAAAGCTGATATTAATGACGGTTTTTATATCCTTATAGACAAGGTACAAGATCCTGGTAATATGGGAACAATTATAAGATCGGCCCACGGTAGCGGTGCAAGTGGTATAATATTAACTAAAGGAACTGTTGACATATACAATGATAAAGTCTTAAGAAGTACTATGGGATCTATATTTCATATACCTATATTTGAAGATGCAGAAAATATAATAGATGTTCTAAAAAATAAAAATTATAGGTTTGTGGTGAGCTCTCTTCAAACGGATAAGAACTTTTATGATGAGAATCTTAAGGGAAACATAGTTATATGTGTAGGAAACGAAGGTAATGGAGTCAGTGAGGATATTTATAAGTTAGCTGACATAAAAGTCAAGATTCCAATGCCAGGAGGAGCAGAATCATTGAATGTTTCGGTAGCTTCATCTATAATGATGTTTGAGATAGTAAGGCAAAATTTATCATAGCTATTGAATTTTTATATAAACCTATGTATAATGTCTTTAAATGAATAATTATAACAACAGTGATGAAGAGAGTAGATAAATTTGTCTTTTTCAGGGAGAAAAAATCATAGACTGAAAATTTTTTCATAAGATATTTTATTGAAGTTCACTTCGGAGTTCTAAGAATGAAATTAATAGTAGTTCTTAGCGGTTTATACCGTTATTTATATCTAGAGAGAATTTTGTGAAATTAACTAGGGTGGTACCGCGGAGTAAGTTCGTCCCTTTATGGGATGGACTTTTTTTATTTGCAAAAAGTTTCACTTTACAGTATGAAAGGAGTAGTAAAAATGAAACAACAATTAGAAAATATAAAAATCAATGCGCTAAAAGCCGTTGAAGAAGTAAAAAACAGTAGTGAATTAGAAAATATTAGAGTTAAATATTTAGGAAAAAAAGGCGAATTAACTGCAATATTAAGAGGTATGGGTGCTTTATCAAAGGAAGAAAGACCTGTTATAGGTAAAGTGGCAAATGATGTAAGAGAAGCTATTGAATCATCTATTGAAAAAAGCCTATCTGATATAAAGAATAAAGAAAAGGCATTTAAACTTAAAAATGAAATAATAGATATTTCTCTTCCAGGAAAGAAGCCGTTAGTAGGTAAGAGACATCCATTAGAAATTACTTTAAATAGAATGAAAGAAATATTTATAGAAATGGGATTCTCTATTGAAGAGGGACCAGAGGTTGAACTTGATCATTATAACTTTGAAGCTTTAAATATCCCTAAAAACCACCCAGCTAGAAGTGAACAAGATACTTTCTATATAAACGATGATGTAGTTTTAAGAACTCAAACTTCTCCAGTACAGGCAAGAGTTATGGAAAAACAGACTCCACCTATAAAGATGATATCACCAGGAAAAGTTTATAGAAGTGACGATCTTGATGCTACACACTCTCCTATATTCTATCAAATGGAAGGTCTTGTAATAGACAAAGGTGTAACTTTTGCTGATCTTAAAGGTACTTTAGAATTATTTGCTAAAAAAATGTTTGGAGATCATGTTAAGACTAAATTCAGACCTCATCACTTCCCATTTACAGAGCCTTCTGCAGAAATGGATGCTACATGTTTTGTGTGTAATGGTGAAGGATGCAGAGTATGTAAAGGAAGCGGATGGATAGAATTTATAGGTTGTGGAATGGTACACCCACAGGTACTTAGAAATTGTGGAATTGATCCAGAAGTATACTCAGGATTTGCATTTGGTTTCGGAGTTGATAGAATAACAATGCTAAATTATGAAATAGATGATATAAGACAATTATATGAAAGTGATATGAGATTTTTAAATCAATTCTAGGAGGTAAAGAGATATGAAAATACCAGTTCAATGGTTGAAAGACTATGTAGATATTAATATAGATTCAAAAGAATTAGCAGATAGACTTACTCTTTCTGGCTCTAACATGGAAGAAATAATAACTTCAGGAGATGATATACAAAATGTTGTTACTGGAAGACTAGAAAGTATTGAGCAGCACCCAGATGCTGATAAGCTTGTTATATGTCAGCTTAATGTAGGAAAAGAAGAAAAAGTTCAAATAGTTACCGGTGCAAACAACATGAAGGTAAATGATGTGGTACCAGTAGCATTACATGGTGCTATACTTCCAAACGGATTAAAAATAAAAAAAGGTAAATTAAGAGGAATAGTTTCTAATGGAATGATGTGTTCTGAAGAAGAACTTGGAATAGCTACAGAAGAAGTTCATGGACTTATGATATTACCTAAGGATACTCCTTTAGGAAAGGATATAAAAGAAGTTTTAGGCTTAAACAAATCTACTATAGACTTTGATATCACATCAAATAGACCAGATTGTCTATGCATGGTGGGTATGGCAAGAGAAACTGCAGCTACATTAGGAACTGCTTATAGAATGCCTAAAATGACTTTTACTGCTAAAACTGAAGAAAATATAAATGATTTATTAAAAGTAGAAGTTAAAGATGAGCTTTGTAAGAGATATATGGCAAGAGGAGTTAAAAATGTAAAAGTAGCTCCATCGCCAGCTTGGATGCAAGAAAGACTTTTAGATGCAGGAGTTCGTCCAATAAATAATATAGTAGATATAACTAACTTTGTAATGCTTGAACTAGGTCAGCCTATGCATGCTTTTGACAAAAGAGAAATAAGTTCTAACACTATAATTGTTGACAGAGCTAAAGATGGTGAAAAGTTCACCACTTTGGATGAAGTTGAAAGAGTATTAGACAGCGAAATCTTGACTATAAGAGATGGAGAAAAAGCTATTGCTTTAGCTGGAATAATGGGTGGATTAAACTCAGAAATTCAAGAAGATACAACAGAAGTTATTTTTGAAAGCGCCAATTTTGAAGGTGTTAACATAAGAGTAAATTCTAAGAGATTAGGAATTAGAACTGAGTCTTCAGCAAGGTTTGAAAAAGAAATAGATCCTAATTTAGCTGCTCTAGCTATAGATAGAGCTTGTGCTTTAGTTGAAGAGCTAAATGTAGGAGAAGTTCTAAATGGAACTATAGATATCTACAATGATAAAAAAGAAGAAGGACATATGGAAGTAGACTCTAAATGGGTAAATAAGTTCTTAGGAACTAATATATCTGCAGATGATATGAAAGTCTATTTAGATAGATTAGATTTGAAAACAGTTGTAGATAATGATACTTTAAAAATAACTATACCTACTTTTAGAATAGATATAGCTATAAAAGAAGATATAGCAGAAGAAATAGCAAGAATATACGGATATGATAATATACCTACTACAATATCTACTGCTATAGGAATAAGAGATGGAAAAAACCAAAAACAAAAGTTAGAAGATAAAGTTATAGAAGCTCTTTTAGGACTTGGAATTAACCAATCAATAAGCTATTCATTTGTAAGTCCAAAAGTATTTGATAAATTAAATATTCCATCAGAAAGCTCTTTAAGAAATGTTGTAACTATAAAAAATCCATTAGGAGAAGATTACAGCATAATGAGAACTACGACAATAGGTTCTATGATGGAAAACTTGGCAAGAAACTATTCAAGAAGTAATGACATGGCAAGACTTTTTGAAATAGGTAAAGTATATATTCCAAGAGAAGGCAAAAAACTTCCTGATGAAATAAATACTTTGACTATTGGTATGTATGGTAATGTTGATTACTTAGATATAAAAGGTGTTGTAGAAAGAGTAATTGAAATTTTAGGAGTAGAAAATTCTCTATACTCAAGACAACAAGAATTTGTTACTTATCATCCAGGAAAGACAGCAGATTTATATATAAAAAATACTCATGCAGGAATTTTAGGAGAAATACATCCAGAAGTATCTGAAAAATATGAAGTAGATGTTCCTTGTTATATTGCTGAACTTAATCTAGATGTATTATTCGAAAGAGCTGTTCTAAAGAAATCAGCAAAGCCTCTTCCTAAATTCCCAGCTGTCACTAGAGATATTGCTGTATTAGTTGATGATGAAGTGTTAGTTCAAACAATAGAAAATACAATAAGAAAACAAGGTGGAAGATTGGTTGAAAATGTAAACCTATTTGACGTATATAAAGGAAAGCAGGTTCCAGCAGGTAAAAAGAGTGTTGCATATGCTATAGTTTATAGAGATGATGCTAAAACACTAACAGATAAAGATGTAAATAAGGTTCATGATAAAATTTTAAGAGCTTTAGAGCATACTCTTGGAGCAGAGTTAAGATAATCTCTTTTAATATTCGTGTTTCATAAGTAGAAAATATATGCTAAAATATAATTAACTTTAGCATATATTTTTCTAAATTAGGATATTAAGAGGGTGTTTTCATGAATGTGGTAACAGTTAAGATAAATGGCATGGAATACAATTTAAAAGGTGAAGAATCCATAGAGTATTTAACTGAGATTGCAAACTATGTAGATAGAAAAGTTAACTCTATCATAGATAACAATAAAAAGTTAAGTACTTCATCAGCAGCTATGCTTGCAGCTATGAACGCTGTTGATGATATGTATAAAGCAAAAGAAGAGCTTAATCAAGTAAAAAAACAATTAGAATTAATCAAGGGACAAGCCTCTCACTTAGAGAGCTATAATGAAAATCTTAAAAAAACAGTGAGCAGTTTGGAAAAAGATTTAGAAGAAAAAACTAATGAAAATGAAAAGTTGAGAAAAGAAAATGAAGGACTTACAGAAAAATTTTCAATATGTTCTGTAGAAGAATTTGAAAAAAAACTAGAAAGATCTGAGCAGCAGGTAAGTGTGTTAAAAGATCAATGTAAAGAATATATGACTAAAAATAAAGAGCTTCTAAAAGAAAATAAAGAGATAAGATTTGATTTGCAGAGCTATAAGTATAAGCTTATCGATACTAAAAATAAACTTTTAGATAGCGAAATAAACAATTTGAAAATTAAAAAAAGCAAAAATGCTTTAGTCAACAATAAAAGACCTTAAGAATTTATCTTAGGGTCTTTTATCATGGAGAAAAATCAACTATATTTATGACGGTTAATGAATTTTATGTTAGTTTAAGGTATAATATTATAGATAAAATGAAACTTTCACATATTAGGAGAGATAAACGATGAAGAATATAGAATTATTAGCACCAGCAGGAACTGTGGAAAGTTTATATGCTGCTATAAATAGCGGAGCAGACGCTATTTATATGGGAGGAACAAAGTTTTCAGCAAGAGCCTATGCTTCTAACTTTACAAACGAAGACTTAGAATATGTAGTTAGATATGCGCATTTATATGGCGTAAAAATATTTATAGCTGTAAACACTTTGATAAAAGAAAATGAGCTGAGTGAGGCTGTTGAATATATCGATTTTCTTTACTCTATAGGAGTAGATGCTTTAATAGTTCAAGATTTTGGAATAGCGAAAATTCTAAGAGATAGATACAAAGACTTTGAAGTTCATAGCTCAACTCAAATGACAATTCATAATGGTGAAGGAGCAAAATTTCTAAAATCTCAGGGATTTCATAGAATTGTTCTAGCAAGAGAGCTTAATTTAAAAGAAATAAAGTATATATCCTCAGATTTAGATATAGAAACTGAAATGTTTGTTCATGGAGCACTTTGCGTATGTTATTCTGGGCAATGTTTAATGAGTTCTATGATTGGAGGAAGAAGCGGAAATAGAGGAAGGTGTGCTCAGCCTTGCAGACTTCCTTATGATATAATAAATACAAAAGATGGAACAAATAAAAAAGCCTATATATTAAGTCCTAAAGATATGTGTAATATAGACAATGTAGAGGATTTAATCAAAACTGGAACGTCTTCTCTTAAAATAGAAGGACGTATGAAAAGACCTGAGTATGTTGCAGGGGTAGTTAAGAGTTATAGAAAGGCTATAGATTCTTACAATAATAAAGAAACTTTTAACTCAAGAAATGATGAGAAAGTTCTACTTCAACTGTTTAATCGAGAAGGATTTTCTAAAGCTTATCTTTATGGAAATAAAGGCAAGGATATGATGTCTTATAATTTCCCTAAAAATACAGGAGTGTATTTAGGGAAGGTAGGAAGTGATGGAAGTGTAATTATAGATTCAGATATAAGTTTAGGTGATGGCATAAGGTTTGGTGATAAGGGATTTACATTATCTAAAATACTATTAAATAATAAAGAAGTTAAAAATGCCAACAATGGAGATAAGGTAATACTATATCCTAAAACTTATAAAAAAGGTGATGTTTTATATAAAACATTAGATAACGACCTTATGAAAAGTTATGAGCCGTTTTGCAGGCCTTTTGAAAAAAAGATTTCATTAAAATGCTATATAACATTTAAAGTGAATAAAGATATAGAACTAAAATTTCAACATGTAAATAAAGAGTTTGTAGTAAAAGGACCTAAAGTTGAAATGCCTAAAACTAAGCCTATAAGCAAAGACAGGATTGAAGAATCATTAGGAAAGTGTAATGACACACCATTTAAATTTGAAGAGTTCAATTTTGAATGCTATGAGGAGGGGTTTGTTCCTATATCCTCATTGAATAATCTCAGAAGAATGGCTATAGAAATGTTGGAAGATTATATAATCAAAATTTCTGCGAAAAGAGAAATACAATATTGTGAAGAATTACCTTATAAAGTAACGAAAACGGATATTTCTAAATATATAGCGGTTACATGTACAAAGGATCAGTTAAAAGCGGCTTTAGATGAGAATATAGGGGCGGTTGCTCTTGATATATTTTCAAGGGTAGAAAAATCTCTTACTGAAAAAGATATTAAAAAAATAGAAGGAACTAAGATTTATATAAAAGTACCCAATATAATAAAGGAAGAATTTCAAGATGTCGTAAATATTGTAAATAGAAATTTAGATAATATAGATGGAATCTTAACGGCTAACTTAGGTATTATTAATATGTTTAATGGTAAGACAGAAATAATAGGCGATTATAAACTTAACATATACAATAGTGAAGCTGTTAGCTTCTTTGAAAATATATTAAATACTATTCCTCTAAGCATAGAACTTAACAAAAAAGAGATAGAAGAGGTTATGAAGAAAGCTTCTAATTATAATATAGGATATATGGTCTATGGAAAGCCAGAACTTATGATAAGTGAATACTGTCCTGTTGGATCAGTTATGGGAGGAAAGGATAGTACTAAGGAATGCAATGGACAATGTTTAAAAGGAAGATATATATTGAAAGATAGAAAAAATGAAGAGTTTTTAATAAAGAATGATATCTTCTGCAGAACTGGAATTTATAATGGTGCAAGTATTAATCTTATTGACAATATTAAAGAACTTGAGTTTATGGGGGTAAAAAATTTCAGATTAGATTTTATAGATGAAGGATATGATGAAACTAAAAAAGTTATAAGATATTTATTGAGCGGAAAAGGAAATATGGGGAAAGGTAACTACACTAGAGGACATTATAAAAGAGGTGTAGAGTAAGAGGTGATATGATGAATAAAAAATCATTAAAAGTTTTAGAATTCGAAAAGATAAAAGAAACCTTGAAAAAATATACAGCAAGCAGTGCTGGAAAGGCTCTCATAGAAGAATTAGAGCCATATGAATCATCTTATGAAGTTAGAAGGGCTCTTAGAGAAACAGAAGAGGCTTTAAAGCTTTTAGGGAAGAAAGGAAACCCTCCTTTTGAGGGATTATATGATGTACGCGATGCCATTGAAAGAGCTGGTAAAGGCGGAACTTTGATGGCTGGATCAATTCTTAAGATAGGTAATATGCTCCGTTGTGCAAGAAACCTAAAAGATTATATAGGAAGAAAAGAACAGGAAGAAGCATATCCTCTTTTAGAAAACATATGTGAAGGGATAGTCCCGTTAAAATCCCTAGAGAATAGCATATTTAATATAATAATAAGCGAAGAAGAGATAGCTGATAGTGCTAGTACAACTCTTTATAATATAAGAAAATCTCTTAGAGAAAAGAATTCATCTATAAGAGATAAAGTTAATGATTTTATAAGAAGCAACTCAAAGTATCTTCAAGAAAATTTATATACTATGAGAGGCGAACGTTATGTAGTACCAGTAAAAGCAGAATTTAAGGGATCAGTTAATGGCTTAGTTCATGATCAAAGTTCTTCGGGTGCCACACTATTTATGGAACCTATAACTTTAGTTAAACTAAACAATGACATAAAAGAACTTATGCTTAAGGAAAAGGCAGAAATTGAAAGGCTTCTTGCAGAATTATCAGCTAAGATATATGAAAATATAAATGCAGTAAATATAGATAGCAAAATAGTATGGGAAATGGATTTTATATTTGCCAAAGCTAAATATGCTAGCGATATAAATGGAATATGTCCAGAAGTAAATGATGATGGAAGTTTTGATATAGTAGAGGGAAGACATCCTTTGATTGACAGAAATATAGTTGTTCCTTCAAGTATGGAGCTAGGAAAAGAATTTACTTCTGTAGTTATAACTGGACCTAATACAGGGGGTAAAACTGTAACTTTAAAAACAATAGGACTTATGCATATAATGGCATTAAGTGGAATACTTATACCTGCTAGAGAAAATTCTTCAATAGCATTTTATAAAGAAATATTTGCGGATATAGGAGATGAGCAAAGCATAGAGCAGAGTTTATCTACATTTTCATCCCACATGACTAATATAGTAAATATAATTGAAAAAGCAGATAAGGAATCATTAGTGCTATTTGATGAACTTGGAGCAGGAACAGATCCTACAGAAGGTGCAGCACTTGCTATATCTATTTTAGAGTATCTAAAAAATAGGAAAGTAAAGATTATAGCAACTACACACTATAGTGAGCTTAAAGTTTATGGTCTTAAAACTGATGGAGTAGAAAATGCATCGGTAGAATTTGATGTAGAAACTTTAAAACCAACCTATAGGCTATTGCTAGGCATACCAGGAAAGTCAAATGCCTTTGAAATATCAAAACGACTTGGTCTTATAGATAATATCATAGATGATGCAAGGACGCTAATATCAACTGATTCTTTAAAGTTTGAAGATGTAATCGAAAATCTTCAAAGCAAAAGCATTAAAGCTGAAAGAGACGCAATGCTTGCAAGCAGTCTAAAAGAACAGTCTATGACTTTAAAAGAGGAATATGAAAAGAAACTTAAATCTCTAGAAAAAGTTAGAGAAAGAGAGATAAATGAAGCTAAAAGAGAAGCAAGAAATCTCTTAAGAGCTGCAAAAGAAGATGCTGATAAAATATTAAAAGATATGAGAGATCTAGAGAAGCTCGGATACAGCTCAGAGGCAAGAGGATTATTAGAAATAGAGAGAAAGAAATTAAAAGATAAGCTTGAAAAGCATGAGGAAAAGATTGATTTATCATCAAAAACTAAGGGAAAAGGTATTAAGGAAGTCAAACTTGGAATGGATGTTATGCTTCCATCTTTAAATCAAAAGGTAACAATTATTTCTATGCCTGATAGCAAAGGGGAAGTTCAAGTTCAAGCTGGAATAATGAAAATAAATGTTAAAGTTAAGGACTTAACTGAAATTTCTTCTACAGAAGATATTAAACAAAATAAGATTAAATCAAAGAGAGAAGTTAAGCTTAATATGAGAACTACATCATCTTCAGTTGATTTAAGAGGTATGGATGGTCAGGAGGCCGAGTATACTGTAGATAAATATTTAGATGAAGCCTATTTAGCTGGGCTTCCAGAAGTTTCTATAATCCACGGAAAAGGTACTGGAATCTTAAGGAAGGTTATAAATGACCTATTAAAAGCTCATCCGCATGTAAAAAATTATAGATTGGGTGAGTACGGAGAAGGTGGAAGCGGAGTTACCATAGTACAATTAAAGTAGTTATAGGAGAGAGTTTAATGATATTAGTTAGCGCATGCTTATGTGGAGTAAACTGTAAATATAGCGGTGGCAATAATTTTAATGATAAAGTGCATGAACTTTTTAAAGATGGAAAAGCAATGCCTATATGTCCGGAAGTTTTAGGTGGTCTAGATACTCCAAGACCTCCACATGAGATAATAGATGGGGACGGTAGAGGTGTGTTAGATGGAATATGTAAAGTTAAATCAAAAAATAATATTGACTCAACTGAGGCTTTTCTAAAAGGTGCTTATGAAACTTTAAATATTGCAAAAACAATTGATCCAGAATATATAATTTTAAAAGCTAATAGTCCGTCTTGTGGATTCAAAAATATATACAACGGAAAATTTGATGGAAGTAAGATTCATGGAAATGGTGTAACTGCAGAACTTCTTTTTCAACATGGATATAAGATTCTTACAGAAGAAGATTTATAAACCGAATTCTTAAATTTCATGCGGAGCTTTAACTTCATCTAAAGGTTAGAAGTCGGTATCTAAGGACGTTGATTAAAAATAGGTGTGAGTGTTACAACAGTTATCTATCAGATAAAAAGAGAAGATAAAAAAAGGTTGTATCAAAACGATTTTCAGAATCGTATTTGATACAACCTTTTTTATTTCACAACTTTTATATTTTCTACGCTAGGATCTTCTGTACCTTGAACATATAGACCTACTCTTTTTAAATCTTCAACATAATCTATGATTTCTTTTGTAATTATCTCACCAGGACATAGTACTGGTATTCCTGGAGGATAAGCCATTAAAAATTCACTGCTGATATGATTTATGCTTTCCTTTAAAGGTAGTGAGATCTTATCACTATTAAAAGCAGCACGAGGGATTAATTTTAATTCAGGAATGTTTGGAATATCTAAAAAGTCTGGTTTTGAATCGCTCTTTCCTAAAAATTCATCACTAATTTCTTTTAAAGCATTAAGCAATTTATCCATTGCATCTTTAGTATCTCCGAAAGATCCAACTGCAAGTACACTATATAAATCAGAAAGTTCCATTTGTATATGATATTTGTTTGATAAAATCATATCTAAGTCATACCCGGTTATACCTAAGTCCCTGCAAGTTATAGTTATTTTTGTGGGATCCAAAGCAAATACTCCTGGAGTATTTAAGATTTCATCTCCAAAACAATAAAATCCAGGAATTTTATTTATTTCTTTTCTAACATAATTAGAAAGTTCTATGGCTTTATCTAATAATTCAGTTCCATTTAAAGCGATTTGACGTCTCGCACAATCTAAAGAAGCCATAAGTATATAAGAAGGTGAAGTTGTCTGCAAAAGGCTTAAAATTTGATGAACTCTATTTATATCTATATATTTAGATTTAACCTGTAAAAGTGAGCATTGAGTTAAAGCTCCTATAATTTTATGAGTACTTTGAGCACAGATATCTGCACCAGCCTTCATAGCAGATATAGGCAAATTTTGATTAAATCCTAAGTGAGGACCGTGAGCCTCATCTACGATAAGAGGTATGTTGTGACTATGAACTATATCAGCAATACTTTTTATATCAGTAGCTACACCATAATAAGTAGGGTTTATAATAAGAACTGCTTTTGCTTCTGGATGTTCTTTTAAAGTATTTCTAACGGTATCAGGTGTTACAACATGAGCTATACCTAGTTTTTTATCGAGCTCTGGCTGCATATATACTGGTTTAGCACCGCTTAATATTATTCCGGCAGTTACAGATTTGTGTACATTTCTAGGTATTATTATAGTATCTCCTTCATTGACTACTGACATTATCATAGCCTGTATGGCACCAGAAGTTCCATGTATTGAAAAGAAAGCTGCATCAGAGCCATAAGCATCAGCTGCTAATTCTTGAGCTTTTTTTATAGGACCAGTTGGATGATGCAAGCTGTCCACAAGTTTGAAAACAGTAACATCAATTTTAAATGGATTTAAGCCCATAAATTTTTTGAACTCTTCATCTATACCAATTCCCTTTTTATGGCCAGGAACATGAAAAGGAATGGTCTCCCTGTTTACATATTCCATTAGTGCATCGAATAAAGGAGTTTCATTTTGATTTAATTTATACACTTTGATAAACACCTACTTTCATATAATTAAAATTCTGTCGAATTTAAAACCCAATAAAATCAATAATATTATATGTTATAGCATATGAAATTGCAATATACAATAAAATTTTTAAAATTGAGGAATAATAATTTATGATATGGCAATAATAAGGAAAAGGAGGGATAAATTATGGAATGTTTAAATTTAAAAAAGAGAACAGTAAATTCAGGGCATAGTGCTAAAAAATTAAGAAGACAGGGGTTAGTACCTGGAATATTATATGGAGGAAATAGACAAAATTTCTTGTTTGAAATAGGAGAAATGGATCTTAATAGAGAAATTTTGAATAATGGTGAATTTGGGTTGGTAAACATAAATATAGATGGACATGATGAAAAAGCTCTTATAAAGGAAGTACAAAAAAATCCTGTAACTCATGAAATAATTCATATAGATTTAGAAAGTGTAGATAACTCTAAGATAGTTAATGCTGAAGTTCCGATAAAATATTATAATGAAAGCTTACTTAAGAAAAATGGAGCTATAGTTCAAAAAGAAAAAGGAACTATAATGGTAAAGTGTAGTTCAGAAAATATACCTAAATATATAGAGATAGATTTAAAGGACAGACATTCTAGAGCTATAAGAGTAAATGATGTTGAGTTTGGTGAAACAATTGATTTCTTAGAATCACCAGAAACTATATTAGCAAGCATAACATATACTAAGAGAGATGAATCAGCTGATGATTAATAAATGATTATAATATGAGAACTTAAGCTTATTAAAAGCTTAAGTTTTTTTATATTATCAATTTGTGAATATAATAAATATAATATATTACAATATTAAAGATATTTGTATAATAGTAAAAAAAACTTGGTTAATTCAGTAAATTTGTAGTATAATGAAGATACTATTAGTAGTAAATAGGAGGAGTAATAATGGCTTATTTGGAGAAATATAACAGCTGGATGAAATCTGCTTTTATAGATGAAATGACTAAAAAAGAATTGCAAGCAATAAAAGATGAAAAAGAAATTGAGGATAGATTTTATAAAGAGTTAGAATTTGGGACTGGTGGCTTAAGAGGTATAATAGGAGCTGGCACAAATAGAATGAATATATATACTGTTAGCAAGGCATCTCAAGGATTTGCTAATTTTTTAAATTCTAATTATAATAAGCCATCAGTAGCTATAGCTTATGATTCTAGAAATATGTCTATAGAGTTTGCAATGGCTACCGCATTAACTCTATGCGCTAACGGTGTAAAAGTATATTTATATGAATCTTTAAGACCAACGCCTATGTTATCATTTGCAGTAAGAGAGCTTAAATGTAGTGGAGGAGTTGTAATAACGGCTTCTCATAATCCTAAAGAGTATAATGGGTATAAGGTATATGGCCCTGATGGGGGACAAGTAACAGATAATGATGCTAAATCAATTTTAAGTTTTATAAATAAAGTAGCTGATTTTAAAGATGTAAAGTCTATTTCTGAAGAAAAAGCATTAGCAGAAGGATTATTAGAAATAATAGGTGAAGATATTGATAAAAGATATATAGAAAATGTAAAAGCTTTATCTATACAAAAGAATCTTATAAGAGATAAAGCATCTGAACTAAAAGTTATCTACACTCCTATACACGGAACAGGAAACATTCCAGTGAGAAGAGTGCTTAAAGAACTAGGATACACTAATGTAGAAGTTGTGAAAGAACAGGAACTTCCTGATGGAAATTTCCCAAGTGCTCCATATCCTAATCCTGAGGACCCTAAAGTATTTGCTATAGCTTTAGATATGGCTAAAACTTATAATCCTGACATAATATTCGGAACTGACCCAGATTGTGACAGGATAGGAGTAGTAGTAAAAGATAGAGCAGGAGAATTTAAAGTATTAACAGGAAATCAAACGGGAATACTTCTTACTAATTATATATTAAAATCACTAAAGGAAACTAATTCTTTGCCGGAAAATGGAGTAGTGATAAAAACTATAGTAACATCCGAAGGAGCGAAGAAGATAGCAGAAAAGTTTAATGTGGAGCTTCAAGATGTCCTTACAGGTTTTAAATATATAGGTGAAAAGATTAAAGAATTTGAAGAAAATAGCGACAAGAAATATATCTTTGGATTTGAGGAAAGCTATGGATATCTTTATGGAACATATGCTAGGGATAAGGATGCAGTTGTCGCAGCAGCTATAATATGCGAAATGGCTCTTTACTACAAGACAAAAGGTATGAGCCTATATGAAGCCTTACTTGATCTTTATGAAGAATATGGATGCTTTAAGGAAACTTTAGTGTCTATAGAGCTTAAAGGTAAAGATGGTCAGGAAAAAATAGCTTCTTGTATAGAGTATTTAAGACATTCTATGAAAGCCGCTATAGGAGATTGTAGAATAGTAAGTAAATTAGATTATAAGCTAGGAATAGAAAAAAATCTTATAACATTTGAAGAACATACTATAAATCTACCAAAATCAAATGTTTTAAAGTTCATACTAGAAGATGGATCATGGTTTGTAGTGAGACCATCAGGGACAGAACCTAAGATGAAAATTTATATAGCTGTAGTAGGAAAAGATATAGAAGATAGCGAAGATAAAATGAATAAATTTAAGGAAAAGATCACAAAAATAATAGATGAATCATTAAAATAATAATTTTGTTCATCCTTGCTATATTTTTAGTAGCAAGGATGAACTTTGAAAGGATGTTTTTATGAATTTAAAAGAAAAGCTTTCAGAATTAATTTTTTTAGAGGTAAAGACTAAGGAATTAGAAAAGCTTTTGAATGTAAGCATTGATTGGAATGAGGAAGCTTTGTTTATGCCAATTAGCGCAAGTTATCTTTCTAAAAATATTAACGATAATAACAAAATAGATAACATACCTGTTTCTGAATTTATATTTGGAATGGCGCTAACAATTGGATGTGACAAAGAATTCAGATTTAATAATATATATAAGACTCTTATCAAAGAAATACCTGATGCAGTGTTTTATATTAAAAGTGTTGTTGCAGATTTTGTAAAAAATGAGAAGCTGGTATCTGCTTATGCTGTAGTGAAAGGCCTTATTGAAATAGAGGTAAATGAGGATAATTATGAAAAATCATTGATAATAGCTGAAGCTTTAAGACAGAAAAACAGTGAATATAGAGATGAAGAACTTGTTATAATTGAGTCTATGAAAAATAAAGTTGAAAGTCCATTACCATACTTTTATGAATCTCTTATATATAAAGATGATGAAAGATATGATATGGCTATAATATCTTTGGATACATATTTTAAAAAGGGCGGAAAAAGAGAAACTCAAATTTTAGAGTTTGAAGAATGGCTTAGAAAATCTTCTAATTATGAAAAAGCTAAAGAAATTTTATATGAAGATCCATCTAAAGCATTAGAACTATTTTTGCCATTATTAGATGAAAATAGCGATAATCCTCTTATGTATTATCATATAGCTATTGCTTATAGGTTGATTAATAATTATGAAAAGGCAATTTACTATCTAAATGAATCCGTAAATTTAGATGAGGACATATTAGAAGTTGTAAATGAATTGGGACTCAACTATGCATCTTTGGGTGATTATGAAAGTGCATTAATTTACTTTAAAAAAGCATTTGAAGTCACAGGAAACATAGAATTCTGTACAAATATAATAATGTGTTATTTAAATTTAAATAACATGAAAGAGGCAAAAAAATATTTTGAGAAGGGAGAACAAATAGATAAAGAGGATGAGATTTTAAAAGACATTAAGAGATATTTCTAAGGGGGAAATCAAACATGGATTTAAAGCAATGCTTTAATACTATAGTAAAAAGAAAATATTTAATCATTATAATAACTTTAGCAGCGACTTTAATAAGTGCTATTTTTAGTTATTTTTTAATTAAACCAGTTTATAAAGCTGATATTTCTGTAATAATAGGTCAAGCTCAAACAGATGGAGCAAAAACTAATCAAAATTATAATGACATGCTTATGTACCAAAAGATGGTTAAAACTTATGGAGAATTTGCTAAGTCAAGAACTGTAGCTAGCGATGTTATAGAAAAATTAGCTTTAGATAAATCTGTAGATCAATTATTAGCTATGATTACTGTGGCACCGAAAGGAGATACGGATTTTTTAACTATTACAGTTGAATCTAAGGACAAGGGAGAAGCAGTATTAATAGCCAATCAAATGGCGAAATCTTTAAAAGAAGTTAGTAAAGAAGTTAGACAAGCAGACAATGTACAGCTTTTAGATGAAGCGCTTCCACCTAAAGGCCCAGCTAGTCCAAAACCTATTTTAAATATGGCTATAGCGTTCTTTTTGGGTCTTATGGTTTCAGTTGGAATAACATTTTTGCTTGAATATCTTGATAACACTATAAAGGATGAAGATGAATTAGAAGAACTTGTTGGACTACCTGTAATAGGTAATATACCATTGATAAAGGAGGCGAAGTAATATAATGAAAAATATTATTGTTTCTCAAAATCCTAAATCACCTGTTTCTGAGGCTTTTAGGACCCTTAGAACAAATTTACAGTTTTCTACTATAGATGATTCTATAAAATCATTAGTGGTTACATCACCAGGTCCCGGAGAAGGGAAAAGTACAATAATATCTAATTTGGCAGTTACAATAGCTCAAAGTGGTAAAAAGGTACTTTTAATAGATTGTGACTTAAGAAAGCCAAGTATACATAAAAAATTAGGACTTCCTAATAGCGGTGGAATGACAAACCTTTTAATACAAAAAAAACAGATAGATGAATGTATAATTGAGACAGAAATTCAGAATTTATATGTTATAACTAGTGGTCCAATACCTCCAAATCCAGCAGAGCTTTTAGGAAGCAAGAGAATGAAATCATTAATAAAAGAATTTGAAAATGTTTTTGATGTAACATTAATAGATGCACCTCCAGTTTTAGCTGTTACTGATGCACAGATTTTATCAACGATTTGCAGCGGTATAATCTTGACAACAGCGCATGGAGAAAGTGAAAAAGAGGCTGTTATAAAAGCTAAAGATTTACTTGATAAAACTGGCAGCAAAATTTTGGGTGTAGTTCTTAATAAAATACCTATGAAGAACTCTCGTAAATATGGAAAGTATTACGGAAAGTATTACGGAGCATATTATGAGCAGGATAAGTAATAAGGTGGATTTTCATAGTCATATAATACCAGGAGTTGATGATGGCTCAAGGAGTTTTGAAATGACTAGCTCCATGTTAGAAACTTCGAAAAGTGAAGGAGTAAAATATATAGCAGCCACATCACATTTTATATTGGGTGAAGTAGAGTACTCTAGAGCTGACTATGATTTAAGATTAAAAAATGTACAAGAAAATATTGAAGAAATAAATGTTGTTCCAGGTATGGAAGTGTATATTAATCCAGAATTGAAAAAGCTGTATAAAGAAAAGCGAATATGGACGATAAATAATTCTAGATATATGCTTATAGAATTACCAATGAATGATTTCCCTGTGTATACAGAAGAGGTTTTTTATGAGTTAAGACTTGAAGGAGTAGTGCCAATTTTGGCTCATCCAGAGAGAAATAGAGCAATTATAAAAAACGAAGCACTGTTGGAATCTTTGATAGAGCAAGGAGCTATGGCGCAAATGAATGTAGGAAGCCTAACTGGTGCATTTGGAAAAACGATTAAAGAGTTTGCAGAAAGATTAGTGAAGAGAAATTTGATACAAATTATAGGTAGTGATGCTCATAATGACAGGCATAGAACTACATCTGTAAATGAAGGAAGACATATCATAGAAAAAATTAACCCGGATTTATTTGAATGGATTGAAGATAATGAAGAGAAAATAATTCTTAATGAAGAAATTCAATGCTTAAATATATGTAATTATAAAGAAAAAAAGTTTTTTGACTTTTTTAAGAGAAAAGAAAGGAGATAATTGCATGATAGTAAAAAAAGCAATTATACCTGCAGCGGGGTTAGGAACTAGATTTTTACCAGCAACAAAAGCGCAACCAAAAGAAATGCTTCCAATAGTTGATAAACCAACTATACAATACATAATAGAAGAAGCTGTAGCTTCAGGAATAGAAGAAATTCTTATAATAACTGGACGTAATAAAAGAGCTATAGAAGATCATTTTGATAAGTCAGTGGAATTAGAACAAGAGCTAGAGCATAGTGGCAAGCAAGAACTTTTAGACATGGTTAGAGATATAAGCAACATGGTTAATATTCACTATATAAGACAAAAAGAACCTAAAGGATTAGGTCATGCAATCCATTGTGCAAAAACTTTTGTAGGAAATGAGCCTTTTGCAGTAATGCTTGGTGATGATGTAGTAGATAGTAAAGTGCCTTGTTTAAAGCAGTTAATTGATTGTTTTGATGAATTTAAAACTTCAATTTTAGGAGTACAAACTGTTGCTGAAAGCGAAGTAGATAAATACGGTATTGTAAAAGGGCTTCACATAGAAGATAGAGTTTACAAGGTAAAAGACCTAGTAGAGAAACCTAAAGCTGAAGAAGCACCGTCTAATATTGCTATTTTGGGAAGATATATTATAACTCCAAAGATTTTTGAGATACTAGAAAATACTCCTCCAGGAAAAAATGGAGAAATTCAATTGACAGATGCATTAAAGCAGCTTATAAAGCATGAAGCTATGTATGCATATAATTTCGAAGGCAGAAGATATGATGTAGGCGACAAGATGGGATTTTTAGAAGCAAGTATTGAACAGGCATTAAAGAGAGCAGATCTTCAAGAAAGTCTGATGAAATATATAATCAGTCTTAAGGATAATAAACAATTCAAGGATCTTTACGAAAGGGTTATAAAAAATCAATAAGAATAAATGCTGAATTTTATTAAAGCTAGTAACGACTTAGTTGCTAGCTTTAATTGAAGATAAAAAAATGTTATGGTATAATCCTATAGAATATAATATGAGAAAATTGGATTTAAAGGTGATAATATGGCAAGAGAAAGAATGAAATTTTTAAATATTGAAGTTGACAATGTTAATATGGAAGAAACTATAGATGAAGTGAAAAATTTAATAAATACTCCAGGATACCACTACGTTGTTACTCCAAATGCGGCTCACATAGTAATGTTGGAAGAAGATTTAGAGTTTAAAAAGGTCTATGATGATGCTGATTTAATACTCACAGACGGTATGCCTCTTATATGGATATCTAAGGTATATGGAACACCAATAAAAGAAAAGGTATCTGGTTCTGATGCTTTTCCTCTTATATGTAAGATGGCTGCGGAAAATGGCTATAAGATATTTATATTAGGAGCTGCAGAGGGGGTTGCGGCAAAGGCAGCGGAAAAACTTAAAGGAAAGTATCCTGATCTTCAAGTGGCAGGTACATATTCTCCTATTTACGGGTTTGAAAAAGATGAAAAAGAAATAAAGAAAGTTATAGATATAGTAAATGATGCTAAGCCTGATATACTTTTTGTAGGTGTTGGAGCTCCTAAGCAGGAGAAATTCATACACAAGTATAAAAATGAACTTAAAGTGCCAATATCATTAGGAATAGGAGCTGCTATAGACTTTGAAGCTGGAAATATAAAGAGAGCTCCAAAATGGATGCAAAAATCAGGTCTTGAGGGATTTTATAGATTTTTCAAGGAACCTAGAAGACTATTTAAAAGAGTGTTTATAGAAGACTTTAAGATATTTGGTTTAGCATTTAAATATAGAAAAAACAAATAGACCTTGTAAAGGTGATAAAACACTGAATTTATTAAAGGGTGATTGTATGAATTATTGTATGCAGTATTTAAAAACTGAAAATGTAAATCTGGTAAAAGATATGGGCATGATCCCATATAAGTTATATGAACTATATGGATTTAATTCGTGGGTATCCACTTTTGAAAATGGGGAGTATCCCTATTTAGAGAAAGAAGTTAAAGGATTGAAAATAGATTTTGTAAAAAGATATTTTAATAATTATACTTTAGATGGTACCATACATTTATGGAGAAATGCTAAAAACATAGATATACTTCAGATATTTCATGTTACTTTAAGTTCTGTTATGTATACTTATATTTACAAACTTAGAAACAAAGAAGGTAAAATATATCTAAAACTAGATTGTAGTTATAAACTTCCTGAAAGAATAAAATCTTTAAGTGGGATAGGAAAATCTATATTAAAAAAATTCTTTAATAAGATAGATTTAATAAGTGTGGAACAAGAGAAACTTTATGACGATTTAATAGAAGTAGCACCTTATTTAAATGGAAAACTCGTAAATATACCTAATGGATTAGACTTTAAGTATATGAAAAGTATAGATGCAAACTATGATTATGATAAAAAAGAAAATATAATACTTACTGTAGCAAGAATTGGAGCAGAAGAAAAGAGAATAGATATGCTTTTGGAGGCTTTTGCCTCCATAGATAATGTAGAGAATCTAGGATGGAAGCTGCACTTGATAGGACCTATAGAAGAAGATTTTAAAAAGAATATAGAGGAATTCTATATTAAATATCCAGCCTTAAAAGATTTAGTTGTCTTTAAGGGAAATATAGAAAATAGAGAAGAGCTTTATAAAGAATATGCCAAAGCTAAAATTTTTACATTGACATCAGAGTTTGAGAGCTTTGCATTTGTGTTTATTGAAGCTGCTGCATTAGGAGATGTTATTGTTTCAACAGATGTTGGTATCGCTAGAGAGCTTATAGATGGTGATAATGGTAAGGTTGTTGATATAAACGATAAAGATGGTTTTAGAGATTCATTACTTAAATACATGACATGTATGGATCTAAAAGAATGCAGTGAAAAAACTCGAGATTTGTGCTTAGAGAAGTTCGACTGGGATAATATAATAAAAAAATTACATGGATATTTATCCGATTTATAAAGCTCCTTTTTAGGAGCTTTATAAAATTATATATATTTAAAAAGGAGATTTCAAGCAATAATAGAATATATACGTATATAAATTTATAAATGCAAAGGGGAATGATTTATGTTAAGTACTATGAATCTAAGAGATTTTACAAATGACCTAGCATCTAACTCTCCAGCACCAGGAGGCGGAAGTGTTGCAGCATTAAGCGCGGCACTAGCAAGCTCATTAACTAGTATGGTGTTTAATTTGACAATAGGGAAGAAAGTTTATAATAACTACGATGAAGAAATAAAAACAAAGATAAAAGAAAACTTAGAATGTGTAACTAAATTAAAGGAAGATTTTATAGCATCTATGGAAGAGGATGCTAAAGTATTTATGGAATTAATGTCTGCCTTTAAACTTCCTAAAGAAACTGAAGAGGAAAAGGCGTTTAGAAAAAAAGAAATAGATAAAGCTTATAAAGTAGCTTTAGATGTACCATATAGTCTTGCTAAATCATCTTTTGGTCTTTATGATAGCATATTAGTTGCTGCAAACTATGGAAATATAAACGCTATATCTGATGCAGGAGTTGCTGCCTTAATGCTTCAAAGTGCTATTGAAAGTGCGGTTTTGAATGTAAATATTAATCTTTCTTCAATGGAAGATGGGGAAGAAAAAGAAAAGATAAGAATTTGTTGTAGAGAATTAGTTGAAGAGGGAAGAGTTAAGAGAGATAAAATTCTTGATATAACAAATTCAAAAATAGGATAAAAATAAAAAACCAGCTCATGCTGGTTTTTATTTTTGAGGTAAATCATTTAAAGTCTTAAATTCAAATCCTTCATTTTCCCAGTGAGTTAAAACTTCATCTAAGATTTCTGTGTTTGTCTTAGAAACAGCGTGAAGTAATATTATTCCACCGTTATGTGTTCTTTTATAAATTGTATTTTTAGCCTTTTCATGAGAAGGTTGATTCTTAGGATCCCAGTCATGATAAGCAAAGCTCCAAAATATAGTCTTATATCCTAAGTCATCAGTATACTTTAAAGAACGCTCGCTATATTTGCCCATAGGAGGCCTAAAAAATTTTGGCATAGTAGCCCCATTAGAAATTTTAGCGAATTCCTCTTCTACAGCTGAAAATTCTTTTTGAAATTTATCTTTATCTGTTATAGAAGCCATAGATGGGTGTGTATCACTGTGATTGCAAACCAAATGACCTTCATCTACCATTCTTTTTACTATATCAGGATTTTGCTTTATGTATGGTTTTACTACAAAAAAAGCTGCTTTTGCATTATGTTTTTGTAGTACATCTAATATTTGAGGAGTATAGCCGTTTTCATATCCCTCATCAAAGGTTATATATAGAACTTTTTTTGATGTATCGCCTAAATGATAAGCGTTGTAGTTATTGATAAAACTTTGGCACTCCTTTGGACCTTCAGGTGGAAGACCATCGTTACGAACTTGAAAATACCAGTTAAGTTCTTTTGTTGATAGTGATGCTTCAGCGACCTCAGTAATATTTTCTTTACTATTTAAAGTTGGAACACAAGATTTGTTTACATATCCGCTGTTGCAACATAGGTTTGATAAGATTAGTAAGCTTAATAAAGCTGTTTTCATATTAATCACCTCACATTAAATTAAAATGCTGGTTACTACAAGACTCTCCTTTTAGTATTAGTAAAAATAAAAAAATAATTAATAAGAAACATGGAAATAATGTAATTTAAGTGCAGATTGTAAATGAAACATATTGATTATTAAAGTTAAGAGCAATGTACAGTTGAAAAGAGAGCTTATGTAAGGTATAATTTTATGAGGTTAGAAAGTTAGAATTAGAAAGGGATGTACATAGATGAAACTTGGAATAGTAGGATTACCTAATGTAGGGAAAAGTACTTTATTTAATGCAATAACTAAAGCAGGAGCTGAATCAGCTAATTATCCATTCTGCACAATAGAACCTAATGTAGGAGTAGTTAGCGTGCCTGATCATAGATTAGATGAACTTCAAAAATTATACGATTCAAAAAAGAAAATTTACACAGCAATTGAGTTTTATGATATTGCAGGTTTAGTTAGAGGTGCAAGTAAAGGCGAAGGTCTTGGAAATAAATTTTTATCTCATATAAGAGAAGTTGAAGCTATAGTTCATGTAGTTAGATGTTTTAATGATGAAAATGTAGTTCACGTGGATGGAAATGTTAATCCTATAAGAGATATTGAAACTATAAATCTAGAATTGATATTATCAGATTTGGAAGTTTTAGATAGAAGAATGGAAAAATCATTGAAACTTGTAAGATCAGGAGATAAAAAGGCAAAGGAAGAGTATGCTTTAATGGAGAAAATAAAAGCTCATCTAGAAAGCGAAAAGCCTGTTAGAACTTTGGAAGTAACTGAAGAAGAGGATGAATTTATAAAGAGTCTTTTCCTTATAACGTCTAAGTCTGTATTGTATGCCGCAAATATATCAGAAGATGATCTTGTAAGTGGAAATTTAGAAAATGAATATGTAAAAATAGTTAAAGAATATGCAGCAAAAGAAAACTCAGAAGTTATAGTTGTATGTGCAAAGCTTGAAGAAGAAATGTCAACATTAGATGACGAAGAAAAAAGAGAGCTTTTAGAAGAATATGGACTAGAAGAAACTGGACTAGATAAGCTTGTAAAGTCAAGTTACAAACTTCTAGGACTTATGAGTTTCTTAACAGCAGGTCCTCAAGAAATAAGAGCATGGACAATAGTTAACGGAACTAAAGCTCCACAAGCTGCTGGAAAGATACACTCTGATATAGAAAGAGGATTTATAAGAGCAGAAGTAATTTCTTATGATAAGCTTATTGAGTGTGGTTCAGAAGCAAATGCAAAAGAAAAGGGATACTTTAGACTTGAAGGTAAAGATTATGTTATGGAAGATGGAGATGTAGTACATTTTAGATTTAATGTATAGCAGAACTTTACAAAGAATGAGGAGTGGCTTTTAAAGAAGCTAACTCCTTATTTTTATGTCAAAAAATAAAAATAAATCTCTAGATATACTAGAGATTTAAATACTGGCGGGAATATGTGGGAATCGAACCCACCCATGATGTTATTAGCACCACAACACGGTGTTGAAGACCGGCGAGCACACCAGCACTCATCTACTCCCATGTAAATTAACTGCAAATATATAATATGATTTTTTTGATACTTTGTCAAGAGATAATAAGGTGTAAAAGTTTTTATATGAAAATTTATATATTTTTCATATAAATTACTAATAAAAAGAAGGGTTTTTAAAATTCACATAGAATATTTAAAATGTGGATTAAAGTGGTGAGAAGTGGAGGAAAATAGAGGGATGTTTATAGGCGAATATTATCATGCTATAGACACTAAAAATAGAATGATAGTTCCTTCTAAGTTTAGAGATGATTTTAATGGTAAATTTGTCATCACTAAGGGATTGGATGGATGTCTTTATGGATATCCTATAGAAGAGTGGAAAACTCTTTCAGACAAGTTAAAAACATTGCCTCTCACAAATAAGAACGCAAGGGCTTTTGTAAGATTTTTCTTTTCAGGAGCTCATGAAATAGAAATAGATAAGCAAGGAAGAGCTTTAATTCCTCAAAACCTTATTGAATATGCCCATATAGAAAAGGACATAGTAAGTATAGGAGTACTGACTAGAATTGAAATATGGAGTAAAGAAGATTGGAATAATTATAATGATAGCAACGTAGATTTTGATGAGATTGCAGAAAAGATGCAGGAATTAGGCATATAAGAAGGAGATAATTATGGAATTTAAACACGTATCAGTATTACTAGAAGAATGTATGCAGGGCCTTAATATAAAAGAAGATGGAATTTATGTGGACTGTACTATGGGTGGAGCTGGACACTCGAGCGAAATTTTAAAGCACTTATCATCTGAAGGAAGACTTATAGGAATAGACCAAGATACTGAAGCTTTAAAAGCATCAAAAGAAAGACTTAAGGATTATGAAAATGTGACGTATGTTCATAATAACTTCTATAATATATATGATATACTTGAAAGTCTTAACATAGAAAAAGTAGATGGAATACTCATGGACTTAGGGGTGTCTTCATATCAGCTTGACAATGGCGAAAGAGGTTTTAGTTATATGAAAGATGCACCTCTTGATATGAGAATGGATAGAGACAATGGACTTTCTGCTTATGAGGTGGTAAATACATACTCTTTAGATGATTTATATAGAATCATAAAAGATTATGGTGAAGAAAGATTTGCAAAAAGAATTGCTCAATTTATAGTATCAAGAAGAGAGGATAAGGCCATTGAAACTACTTTTGAATTGGTAGATGTAATAAAAGCAGCAATTCCTGCTAAGGCTAGACGTGAAGGACCACATCCAGCAAAAAGAACTTTCCAAGCTATCAGAATAGAGGTTAATTCAGAACTAGCAATATTAAATAAAGCTATAGAAGATAGCATTGAAAAATTAAACGAAGGTGGAAGATTAGCAATAATAACATTCCATTCATTGGAGGATAGAATTGTTAAAACTAAATTTAAAGAATTAGAAAATCCATGTACATGTCCTAGGGAATTCCCTATATGTATTTGCGGAAAAAAACCAAAGGTTAAAGTAATTACGAGAAAGCCAATAGATCCATCAGATGAAGAGCTTGAAATTAATCCTAGAAGCAGAAGTGCAAAGCTTAGGGTAGCAGAAAAAATTTGTTCTAAATAAAATGGGGGTTGAATAATATGTTAACAGAGAAGGAATATGTAAATGGCAACAATGTAATATTGCCTAACAGAGAAGATGAAACCCGGGTAAATAGAGAGAACTTAAGAGTAAAAAAGAAAAATACTGCTAACAAAAATAAATTAAATGAAAAAAGGAAGAAGCAACATATAAATACTATAAAAGTTATAGCATTGGTATTTATATGCGGAATAATAGTAGTATGGAGGTATGGAGTAGCTTATAATGTTCAAAAACAATTGACAAGCATAAAATCTGAACAAAGCAATTTAATTAGAGCAAATGATAATCTAAAATTAGAGCTTAAGAAAGTCAACAATTTTAAGTACATAGAAGAAAATGCAGAATCGAAATTTGGAATGGTTAAACCAGACAATAACAATGTAATTATTGCTGACTTATCAAAAGACAATTTTAAAAATCAACAAGAAGAAAAGAAAAAGAGCGTAACTTTTATAAATAAAATTAAACAATTATTTGCAAATAATTAGCCCTTAGTAAATACTATGGGCTTAGCTTTTTCATCAATTATATGGAGGTATTATAGTGGCAAAAAGGGACTATAGAGATAAAGTTATTATAAAAAAAAGGATGACTGTAGTTTTACTTGGTATATTGTTGATGTTTTTACTTTTGACGGTAAGATTATTTTATTTAATGATTGTTCAAGGAAACTTCCTTTCTGATAAAGCAACTGAACAGTGGACAAGCGAAGTAAAGATTGCTGCGAAACGTGGCAGAATCTTGGATAGAAACGGAAATGAACTTGCTTTAAGTGCCAATGTTTATAGAGTGGATTTAGATTTAAATGCTATAAGAAAGTATAATAAAGACACTGGTACATCTATGGAGAGTTTAGCCGAGCAATTGTCACAAGCAGTTGATATGGAAAAAGATAAAGTGTTAAAAAAATTAATTCAAACTTTGCCAAACGGCGAACCTATGGGGTCTGCAAACCTTATTAGAAGAATAGAAAAAGTTGAAGCAGATAAAGTTGAAGCTTTAAAGCTTAAAGGTGTTATGATATCTCCAGATACAAAGAGGTATTATCCTAACGATAATTTCTTGGCCCACGTATTAGGTACCACTAATAGTGATGGAGAGGGACTTACAGGTGTTGAACTTACTTATAATAAGTATTTAGCAGGAACACCAGGTATGAGAATAACAGAATTGGACAGACATAGCTCTGAAGTACCTAGCATAATATCCGAATACACTAAACCAATAGAAGGAAAAGATGTTGCTCTTACAATAGATGAAAACATACAAATGTTTTTAGAGAAGGCTGCTAATCAAGCTATGAATGACACTAAGGCAAAAGCTGTAACTATAATTGCAGCAAACCCAGAAACTGGTGAAATCTATGGAATGGTAAATAAGCCGGACTTTAACCCTAACGATCCTAGAGGCAGTTCTAAGAGCAATGAAGATCTTCAAAGAATATGGAGAAATAGGGCCGTTAATGACACTTATGAACCAGGTTCTATATTCAAGATAATAACTGCAACTGCTGCTATGGAAGAAAAAATTGTCACCCCTGAAGATACTTTCAGCTGTGGAGGAAGTATTAAAGTTGGAAGCAATACAATAAAGTGCTGGAAGTCGGGTGGACATGGCACTCAACCATTCCCAGACATAATTAAAAATTCTTGCAACGTAGGATTCGTTCAATTAGGACAAAAAATAGGAAAAGAAACACTTCAAAAATATATAGAGTTATTTGGTTTTGGAAAAGTAAGTGGAATAGATCTTCCTGGTGAAGCTAAGGGTATAATTAAGTCAGTAGATAAAATGAGTGATGTAGACCTTGCAACAATATCCTTTGGTCAAACAAATACAGCTAATCCAATACAGTTTTTAGCGGCAATAAATGCTGTGGCAAACGATGGAGTTTGGATAAGACCTCATGTTATGAAAGAAATCTCTTACACAGATGAAAATGGAGAAAAACATGAAGAGCCTTATGATAATCAAGGCACTAAAAGATTAGTAAGTGCAGAAACTACACAAACTCTTAGAAAATATTTGGAAAGAGTTGTAACAGAAGGTAGTGGTAAGAATACTTATATTGAAGGATATCATATAGGTGGTAAGACTGGAACAGCTCAAAAGGTTATAGATGGAAGATATGCTCCAGGAAAGTATATATCATCTTTTGTAGGAATGGCTCCGGTGGATGATCCTAAGATAACTGTTTTAGTTTCTATTGATGAACCAAGCAATGGTGAATACTATGCAGGTCAAGTTGCTGCACCTATTGCTAAGATAGTGTTTAATGATATATTTAATTACATGAAATTTAAAGTTGATGCAAGTCAAGAAAGTGTTCAACAAAGTCTTAAGAATGATGTTATGATTCCAGAAGTTAGAGGAATGTCAAAGGATGAGGCTATAAAAATCTTAAATAAGGCAAAATTAAAAGTTGATATCAATGGAAGCGGAAGTTTCATAAGCGATATGAATCCGAAGCCAGGATATACTATAAAAGAAGGACAACAAATTATACTTTACACTGGAACATCATCAAACTATAATAAAGAGGTAGCAATGCCTGATTTAATAGGATGCACTCAGGAAAAGGCTGAAGAAATTCTAAAATCTTTAGGATTAAAGGCTGAATTCAAAGGAGAAGGATTAGTTACAGAGCAGGGAATAGACCCTGGGGAGATAGTAACAAAAGATTCTTCTATAACATTGATTTTAAGTCATGATGGACTAGAATAAGTGGATTTTTAAAGAATTATTTTAGGCATGTGGTATTTAAACTTTAAAGATTAAATGCTACATGCCAATATTATGTTTAAAGTTTATTTAAGGAGATGAATATATTGAAAGTTAAAGATCTTTTAAAGGATATAGACTACAAGATATTACAGGGTGAAGATAATATAAATATTGAAGGATTAAATTATAATTCTAAAGAGATAAAAGCTGGAGATGTGTTTTTTTGCATAAAAGGATTAAAATCAGATGGACATAAGTATGCAGAAAGTGCTATTAAAAATGGAGCTAAAGCGATAGTATGTGAAGAAAATATATCAAATAAAGATAACGAAGTGGTTATTATAAAAGTAGAGGATACCAGAAAAGCTTTGGCAATAGCGTCATCTAATTATTATGATAATCCAAGCAAAAAGATGAAGATTATAGGAATTACAGGCACTAACGGAAAAACTACAACTGCTTTTATGATGAAAAATGTTTTAGAGAAAGCAGGTTTTAAGGTTGGACTTATAGGAACTGTAGCTAATTATATTGGAGACAAAAAGCTTAAAGCTGAAAGAACAACACCTGAATCATTAGAGCTACATAAGTTGTTTAATGATATGGTAGAAGCTGGTGTGGACTATTGTGTTATGGAAGTTTCTTCTCACTCTTTGTACCTTCATAGAGTATATGGGATAAACTTTTCTGATTCCATCTTTACTAATTTAACTCAAGATCATTTGGATTTTCATAAAACTATGAAAAATTATTTTGAAGCTAAATGTATTTTATTTAATAATGCTATAAATAAAGTAATAAATATAGATGATGACTATGGTAGGAGAATCACTTCTTTATTTGAAGGATGTAATACTTATTCTATTAATGAAGAAAGCAATCTTAAAGCTTTTGATATAGTAAATACATCTAAAGGGATAAGCTTTGATATTTTATTAGATGGGAAAACAGAAAATATAAAACTTATGATTCCAGGTATTCATAATGTATATAACAGTTTATCAGTTATAATGGTAGCACTATTAAATAATATAGATCTTAATAGTATAAAAGAGGGATTAAAGGCGGCTAGAGTTCCGGGAAGATGCGAACTAATAGAACATAATGACAAGCTTGATTTTGATATAATAATAGACTATGCTCATACACCAGATGCTCTTGAAAAAATTCTTAAAAGTGCTAGAGAGTTTACTAAAGGAAGGCTTTTATGTGTTTTCGGATGCGGTGGAGACAGAGATGTTACTAAAAGACCTATCATGGGTGAAACAGCATCGAATTTAAGCGATTTAATCTTTGTGACTTCAGATAATCCAAGAACTGAAGACCCTATAAAGATAATAGATGATATACTTAAAGGAATTTCAAAGAGTAATTATGTAGTTGAGGAAAATAGAAGAGAGGCTATATTTAAAGCTATTAAAGAAGGAAAACGTGACGATGTAATAGTAATAGCTGGAAAAGGACATGAAGATTATCAAATACTAAAAGACAAAGTTATAGACTTTGATGAGAGACAGGTAATAAAAGAGTTGTTAGAAAGATTATAGGAGGGATAAAAGTGATTAAATTATCCATAGATGAGATATTAGAAGCTGTAAATGGTAGCATTTATGTAGATGGTAAAGAATATAATTATAATAGCATTGAAACAGATACTAGAAATCTAAAGAATAACTGTATATTTGTAGCACTAAAAGGCTATAATTTTAACGGGAATGAGTTCGTTATAGATGCAATAAAAAAGGGAAGTATAATTTGTATCGTTGATGAATTAAAATTTTCTGAATCAGATATTCCTAAAGGAGCTACTGTAATTAAAGTTGAAGATACAAAAATGGCATTGCTTAACTTAGCAGAGGCTTATAGAAAAAAACTCAATATAAAAATCATAGGAATTACAGGATCTACTGGAAAGACATCAACAAAGGATGTAACAGCGGCGTTTCTAAGCTCTAAATTCAAAGTATTTAAAACCAAGGGGAATTTTAATAATGAAATCGGTCTTCCACTTATGATGTTTAAAATTGATGAGAGTTATGACGTAGCAGTATTAGAACTTGGTATGAGCAATTTTGGAGAAATACACAACTTAGCTAAAGCATGCAGACCTGATATTGCTCTTATAACAAACATAGGAATATCACATATTGAAAACTTAAAAACTAGGGAAAACATTTTAAAAGCTAAAATGGAGATTACAGATTTCTTCTCTCAAGACAATACACTTATAGTGAACGCAGACAATGATATGCTTTCTACTTTAAATGATGATTCATACGAAATATTAACTACATCTATAGAAAACAATGATTGTAATATAAAAGCTGATATTATAGAAGAAAATTTAAATAATATAGTATTTACAGTTATTGATGATGGTGAAGATAAAGGAACTATTACACTTCCATTAATGGGAATCCATAATGTAGAAAATTCTCTTTTGGCATATGGAGCGGCTAAGATATTAGGACTTACAATTGATGATATGCAAAAGGGATTAGAAAATTTAGAATGTACATCTATGAGATTAGACGTAATAGAAGCTCATGGAAAAACTATAATAGATGACAGTTATAATGCTAGTCCAGATTCAATGAAAGCTGCATTAAATGTTTTAAAGCAGTTTAATGGAAGGAAAATAGCTGTTTTAGGAACAATGAAAGAATTAGGTGATGAAAGCAAGAATTCACATAAAGAAGTCGGAGAATATACTAAGAAAAATGGAGTAGAGAAATTAATAGTCATAAGTGAATTTGAAAATGACTTTAAAGAAGGTTTTGGTGAAGATGGATTTTATGCTTATGCTTCAATTGCAGAGGCAAGATGTGGATTAGATGAAATTTTAAAAGATGGAGATATAATTTTAATTAAGGCTTCAAGATCTATGCATTTTGAAGAATTGGTTAAATATCTGAAGTAATAAGCTAAAGAGGGGAGGAATGCTCCGATATAAAGGAGTATAGTGGTAATTATGAGTGAAACGTTAGTAAATGTATTTAATTTTAGAACATTAATAGCTATTTTGTTAGGATTTGGGGTAGCATCATTGCTAGGACCTCTAATTATACCGATATTACATAAGCTGAAATTTGGTCAATATATAAGAAAGGATGGTCCTCAAAGTCATTTGAAAAAGGCTGGAACTCCTACTATTGGAGGAATAATATTTATTTTTGCTACATTAATAGGGACTATAATAATGACAAAAGGTATTGGCGATGAAGCTATGATTGCTCTTTATTCATTTATAGGATTTGGATTTGTAGGATTTTTAGATGATATTTTAAAAATTATTCACAAAGACAATCTTGGACTTAAAGCTGGTCAGAAAATGATTTTGTTACTTATAATCTCATTAGCACTAAGTTATTATGGATATAAATCCGGAGCTATAGGAAGCAAAATTTTGATACCTTTTATCAATATAAATTTTGATCTTGGAGTCTTTTATATTCCATTTGTAGTCTTTTATTTCTTAGCATACACAAATGCTGTTAATTTAACAGATGGGCTAGACGGACTTTCAACATCAGTGACTATTTTAGTTTTAACATTTTTTGCTCTAATAAGCTATGGAATGGCTCATTATAGCCTTTCTATATTCTGCTTTATATTAGTAGGTGCACTATTAGGATTCTTAAGATATAATGCATTCCCTGCCAGAGTGTTTATGGGGGATACAGGATCATTAGCTCTAGGTGGAGCAGTAGCTGCTGTAGCGATGATACTTAAGCTTGAACTATTGTCAGCAATAGTAGGCGGTATTTATGTTATGGAAACTATCTCTGTAATTTTACAGGTTTCATCTTTCAAGCTTACAGGAAAAAGAATATTTAAAATGGCTCCAATTCATCACCACTTTGAGAAGTGTGGATGGAGCGAAACAAAAATTGTAACGATATTTTCAATAACAACAGTTGTACTTTGCATAATTTCCTTTTTTAGCTTTTAGTAATTTTGAGGAGGATATAGAATGGAGTTTTTTAAGGATAAAAAAAAGCAAGAGGTGGACTTTGTATTATTCACCATCGTTATGCTTTTGCTAGCAATTGGGATAATAATGGTATATAGTGCTAGCTCCTATTCTGCATTATATAAGGATAAAGATAGTATGCTTTATTTGAAGAAACAGCTTATATTTGGAACTTTAGGCGTTATATCAATGATGATTGTAATGAAAATAGATTATCATAAATATAAAAAATGGTCTCCATGGATATTGCTAGGGTGTATACCACTATTACTTTTGGTTTTTGTATTTCCTGATAGAAATGGAGCACAAAGATGGATTGAAATAGGTCCTCTTACATTTCAGCCTTCAGAGCTCACAAAATATGCCATAGTATTATTTTTATCAGCTAGTGTTGCTAATAAAGGGGAGCGTATAAAGGATCTTAAACAAGGTCTATTTCCTTACTTATTAGTATCAGGTTTTTATGCTGGACTTATATTAGCAGAAAAAAATCTTAGTATAGCAACAGTTATAATGATGGTTACATTGATAATACTGTTTGTAGCAGGTGCGAAAGCAAAGCATATTTTTGGGCTTGTTGTGCCAGCACTTGGGGCTGCAGTCCTTGCATTAGCTTTTTCAGCTGACTATAGAAGAGCTAGAATGCTTAACTTTTTAAATCCATGGAAAGATGCAGCAGGAGATGGTTATCAGCTTGTTCAATCTTTCTATGCATTAGGATCAGGTAAGTTATTAGGATTAGGGCTGGGAAATTCAAGACAGAAGTGTTTTTATATGCCTGAACCACATAATGACTTCATATTTTCCATCATAGGAGAGGAACTTGGCTTTGTTGGAGCTGTATTTGTAATCTCTTTATTTATATTATTCATATGGAGAGGAATACTTATAGCTCAAAGAGCAAAGGATACTTATGGAACATTGCTTGCTATAGGAATAACATCTATAATAGCTGTTCAGGCAATAATAAATATAGCAGTTGTTACTGGTTCTATGCCTGTAACTGGAGTGCCATTACCATTCATCAGTTATGGAGGAACATCCTTAGTAATAACTATGACAGCCATGGGAATCCTACTTAATATATCAAAAGATGTGAAATAGCATTAAAAGTGTGCTTAATATTAATTGTTTTAAAAGGAACATTAATAATTTTTAAGCACACTTTATTTTTTTATGGTTAACAAATAGTAAATAGATTGTAATTGTTTTTTAATTATTTTTTTAATGAAATTATTTATGGTAAATGTTATTATATTAATATGGAAGAAATTATAAGGAGGAAATATGGAAACACATAAAAAGTCATATTCAAAAGAAGAACTAAAAAAAAGAGTAGCAAAAAAAAGAAGACGAAAAGCAATATTCATCTGTTTGTTTTTATTGGCAGTGCTTGTCACAGTGTGTTTTAATATTCCGTATTTTAACATACAAACTATTGATATAAGTAAAAATAATATTTTAACTGAATCTGAAGTTTCTTGGCTTAATCAGAAGTATTTAGGACAAAATATATTTACTGCATCTAAAGAGGGAATAAGAAATGATTTGAAGGCTCAGCCTTATATAAAAAATGCTGTGATATCAAAAAAATTCCCTAATAAGCTTGTAATAACTTTAGAACAAAAACAAGGGAAATTTTTTGTAGAGCATGAGAAAAAGTATTACATATTTGATGAGGAATTAAATTTGTTAGAAGTAAAAGATGATATTTCAGATTTAAACCTTGTATCCTTAATAGGAATAGACATTAATTCTGTAAATGTGGGAGAAAAAGTTAATGGCTATGAGAAGATTGATAAGATTTTAAATGAAATAAGTAGTCTTATAGATGATAATCTTACAGATATAGTAATATCATCTGTAAATGTAGAAGACATAAGCAATATAAAAATATACTGTGGAAAATTAGAAGTGAAAATTGGAACAGGTGATGAGCTTAAAGATAAACTTAATAAAGCTTTTAACATAATACTTCAAGACAAGGCACTGCTTGAAAATAACGGATATATAGATGTAAGCTTTAAAGGCAATCCAGTTGTTTATAGACAGGATTAGGAGGGATAGTCATGAAAAAATATTCATCTCAAATAGCGGTTGCAACGGTATGTGCATTATTAGGATTTTTATTAAGCTATCAATTTAAGCTTTTAAATAGCGAAGAGAGGAAACTTGTAAATAATCCTAATGTTCAGCAAGACATAACAAAAGAAATAAGTCAACTTACTAAAGAAAAAGAAGAATATGAAAAGAAAAACAATGAGCTTATGAATCAGATAAAAGTTTATGAAGAATCAGCTACAAATGAAAATGCTGTAGCAAAGGAATTGAAAAACCAGTTAGATAATACAAGATTATTAATTGGAAGTGTGGACGTTACTGGTCCTGGAATTATACTTTATTTAAATCCTAAGACTAACGTGTTTTCCAGCAACATGGTAGCATCCTATATTACAGACAGAGAGCTAACTTATTTAGTGAATGAATTGTTTTTTGCTGGAGCAGAAGCGGTTTCTATAAATAATAAGAGAATAACTCTTCAAACAGGAATAAAGAGTAGTAGCGGAGGAAGTCAAATTTTAATAAATGATGAGAGAATATCTCCTAAAGAAACTATTACAATAAAAGCTATAGGAAATAAAAGTGCACTTATGGGAGGACTAAATTTTCACGGAGTTCTTGACTATGAATCTCTAACTTACTATGAAAAGAAGCTTGAAGAATCTGATAGTATTGAAATTCCTAAATATAACAAGTTATATAAATATGAATATATAAAACCTGTACAGTAATTGAGGTGAAGTTTTAATGATAGCATTTGTAGGTCTTTTAATTGGTATAATAGTTGGTATGTTGTGGGAAGTAAATATTCCTGATAAATTCTCTCCATACATGTCTGTAGCAATACTTGCATGTTTGGATTCAGTCTTTGGAGCAATAAGATCTTCTTTATCAAAAAATTTTCAAGCTGATATATTTATTTCTGGATTTTTTGGTAATGCAGCATTAGCTGCTGGCCTTGCTTATTTAGGAGATAAATTAGGTATTCCTATATACATGGCAGCGGTTATAGTATTTGGAGGAAGAATTTTTGATAATTTTGCAATAATAAGAAGGTTAATATTAGAAAAGACTAAATCTCATGATTAATGAGGTGATTTAATGAAAAAAAATGAAGGTAGTATATTTGTATTTATAGCATCAATAGTTATTGGTCTTTTAATATCTCTTAACATACATTTTGGAACTCAAACTGAAACTGTTATTTTAAATACAAAACAATATCAAGATGCTTATATGAAGAAAAGAAATTTGTATCAAGAAGTAGCTAATTTAAAAGATACTTATCATGATCTTAATAAAAAATTGCAACAATACGAAAGCAAAGATAAAGATAATACTAAAGTAATGGATACTTTAAATGATGAACTAAATAAAAATCTAATGATACTAGGCTATTCTAAAGTTAAAGGGCAAGGAATTGAGATGACTTTAACTGATGGATTAGATGACTTTAATAATTCATTAGATGATAATTTTTATAGTACACAAAGAATAATCCATAACACAGATGTATTAAATATAGTAAATGAATTAAAAGGTTTAGGTGTAGAAGCAATAGCTATAAATGGTGAAAGAATTGTTAATAGTTCAGAGATAAACTGTTCTGGTGGATTTATAAGTATAAACAGCGTTAAATATCCGATGCCTTTTTATATTTATGCTATAGGAGATAAGGATGTCTTAAAAGATTATCTTTTAAATAATAACGAGAGCTATATAAGACTTTTAATAAATCGAGGAATAAAGGTTAGTATAGAAGCCAAAGATGAAATTACTATGCCTAAATATTTAGGAGATATAAAAATAAAATATTTAATCCAAAATTATAAATAAATTTAAAAGTATGAAGGAAATTTTTATTTTATGAAGAATAATATTATATAGCAAGAAGTTTATGTAATATATTTTACTTATAAAAGGGGAGTCCTATATTGGATAGCTATGAAAGATATCTAAAAATAAAAAATTCAGTTCCTGATGATGTAGAAGTGATTGCGGTAAGCAAAACACGAAGCATTGAGGAAATGGATGGAGCTTACAAAGCAGGAGCACGTATTTTTGGTGAAAATAAGGTGCAAGAGCTAATAGCTAAATATGATTCTTTTTACAAAGATGTTCAGTGGCATTTAATAGGACATTTACAAAGGAATAAGGTAAAATACCTAGTTGGTAAAGTTACTCTTATACAATCCTTAGATAGTGTCAGTTTATTAAATGAAATTGAAAAACAGTTTGGGAAAAAAGGAGCTATAGCAGATACTTTAATAGAAATTAACATAGGCAATGAAGAAAGCAAAACAGGAATTTTAGTTGAAGATTTAGATTCACTACTGATAGAAGTTGAAAAATGTAGCCATGTTAAGGTAAAGGGCTTAATGACTATAATTCCTAAAGGTGACAAAGAAAACAACAGATATTATTTTAAAAAAGTAAAAGAATTATATGAAAAACTTCAAAAAAAAGATTTTAAAAATATAACTATGAGTACGTTATCTATGGGAATGTCTGGAGACTATGATATTGCAATAAGCGAAGGGGCTAATATGATAAGAATAGGGGAAGGCATTTTCGGGAAGCGTAATTATAAATAAATAGGAGGGATTAAATATGCCTAACGTAATAAATAAAGTAAGAGATTTTTTTGGACTAGATGATGAGTATGATGATGAATATGATGAGGATATAGAAGAGTCTGAAGAAGAGGAAGAGATAGTTGAACCAACTATCACAAGCAGAAGACAAAATAAAGTGGTAAATTTACATACAACAACAGTTAAAAATTCCTCAACTAAGATATTAATAATAAAGCCTACTGATTTTGACGAGGCTGTTAATATTTGTGATTGTTTAAAGGATAAGAAAATAGTTGTAGTAAATACAAATTCATTAGATCCTAAGGTGGCACAAAGGCTTTTAGACTTTATGGGTGGAGCAAGTTATGCATTAGGAGGAGAGCTTCAAGAAGCCGATAGAGGGGTGTATGTATTATCACCAGCTAATATTGAAGTTACAAATGAATTTAAAAATGAATTATCCTCAAAGGGCATTTTTGGTTGGAAATAATATAATATGAACAAAAATGATTTCATAAATATATTTAACATAGAAGACAAGGCTTATATATCAACACTTTATGATAAGTATATTTTATCCCAAAAAATAGGGGCATGTATATATACTAATGATTTTTATCCTCCAAATATTTGGTCTAAATTAGATTCTAGAGAAGGCTTCTTAGAAATGAAAATTAAATCTTTAGGTGGATTTAATGACAGCGAAAGGCGTGTTATTATATTTAATTATGATGATTCCATGGAATTACCATATACTATTTTAAAGATAAAATGTAAAACCAAATTTTATAAACCCACACATAAGGATTACTTAGGAGCTATAATGGGACTAGGGATAAAGAGAGAAAAATTTGGAGATTTAATCGTAGTGGATGACACTGGATATATAGTTACATTTAATGAAATTGCTAAATTTATAAGTTGTAATTTAAACCTTATAGGGAAAGCGCCTTGTATTGTAGAAAATGTTTTAAAGGAAGAAGATATGCCTTGTATCTCTTTTGAAAAACAGCAGAAACTAACAACTTCTATGAGAATTGATTGTGTTGTGAGCTCTCTCACTGGTTTATCAAGGGGAGAGTCTGAAAAGTATATTAAAGAAGGATTAGTATTACTTAATTATTCTGTTTTGAGAGAAAAGAGTAAAGTAATTGATAAAGATGATGTTATCACAATAAGAAGATATGGAAAATTTAAAATAGGGGATGTCATTGGTAAAAGTTCTAAAGGCAGAATTAAATTTTTATCAATGAAATATACATAGAGGAGTGGGTTTCTATGAAGTTGACACCAATGGATATAAACAATAAAGAGTTTAAGAAAATTATTAGAGGGTATAATCCAGAGGAAGTAGATGAATTTTTAGATAAAATAGTTGAAGACTATGAAGCATTATATAAGGAAAATGCTAATTTAAAAGAAAAAGTTGCTGCGATGAATGAAAGATTAGAGCATTATTCTAAAATTGAAGCTACAATTCAAAATACTTTGGTTTTAGCACAAAATGCAGCAGAGCAGGCAAAAGGATCAGCAAAAAAAGAAGCTGAAATAATAATAAAAAATGCAAATGATACTGCACAAAAAGTTTTAGATAAATCTCATAATGATGTCATGAGAATCAATGATGAATATGATAGAGTAAAGCAGGAATTTGTAAAGTTTAGAGCAAAATTTAGGAGCTTTATGCAAGTTCAATTAGAGACTTTTGATGATCTAGAAAAAGATTTTGAAAAGAATTATAGTGTAGGAACTACAGTAGAGGATGTAGTAGAGGAAAAGCCTATAGAAAACTCTATAGAGAAATCTCCTGCTGATAGTTCAAATGATGATGATAGATTTAAGACTGATGAACTTGAAGCTATAAAGAATTTCTTTATAAAAGAAAAGGAAGTTTAAAAAATTCACTCTTTTGAGTGAGTTTTTTTTCTTGATTAAATTTGTGCATATGAATTATTATAGAAGAGAAACATAATAAATAGGAGGAAATCATGGAAATTGTTATAATAATCTTAGGAATTATATTAGACAGAGTGACTAAACTTTGGGCATTAAATATATTAAAACCTGATAATTACATCATAATTATAAAAAATTATTTTCAATTAGCATATTTAGAAAATAGAGGAGCTGCTTTTGGTATATTTCAAAATAAAATAGTGTTTTTAAGTTTGTTTACTATTATATTGATAATAGGGCTTAGTGTATATTTATATAAAAACAGAAAAAAATCTAAACTTTTATCTGTAAGTCTTAGTCTTATTATATCAGGAGCTTTAGGAAATTTTTATGACAGAGTAGTATACAAATATGTAGTTGATTTTATATGTGTTCACTATAAGAACACATACTATTTTCCAACATTTAATGTAGCAGATGTTTTTGTGGTTTGTGGTACTATACTATTGGCAATATATATATTAAGGATGGAATCAGATGGAGAACTTTAAATTTGAAATTTTAGAAGAAGATAATGGTAAAAGAATAGATAAATACTTATCATCATTGTTAGATGGAAAGTCTAGATCATATATTCAAAGGGTAATAGATGATGGCAAAGTTAATGTTAATGGGAAAATAGTAAAAAGTAATTATAAATTAAAAATTAAAGATATAATAAATCTAGAAATACCTGAACCAACAGAATTGGAAGTCATTCCAGAAAATATACCATTAGATATTCTTTACGAAGACAAAGATGTGATTGTAGTAAATAAGTCGCAGGGAATGGTAGTTCATCCAGCACCAGGATCTTATAATGGAACTATGGTAAATGCGCTACTATATCATTGCAAAGATTTGTCTGGTATAAATGGTGTTATACGTCCTGGAATTGTACATAGAATAGATAAAGATACTTCTGGGATATTAGTGGTAGCCAAAAACGATAATTCTCATAATATATTGGCTGAACAATTAAAAGATCATTCAATGACTAGAGAATATTATGCCTTAGTTGAAGGCATCATTAAAGAGGATGAAGGTACAATAAATGAACCCTTAGCAAGACATCCTAAAGAACGTATAAAAATTTCTGTTGTAAAAGGTGGACGTGAAGCTATAACTCATTTTAAGGTTATTGAAAGATTTAAAGAGTACACTTTGGTGAAGTGCATACTAGAAACTGGAAGAACTCATCAAATAAGAGTTCATATGGCATATATAGGACATCCTTTAGTCGGTGATCCAGTTTATGGTTATAAGAAGCAAAAATTTAAATTGCAAGGACAAATGCTTCACGCGAAAGTATTAGGTTTTATTCATCCATCAACTAAAGAGTATATGCAATTTGAAAGTCCTCTTCCAGATTATTTTACTGAGATTATAAATAAACTAAAATCATCTTCATTGTAGCTGAAATTTTATATGAGATTATAATTGAAGTTGATAAATGAATATATGTATGATACAATTAAATAAATTAAAAACCTTTAAACGACTCTGAGAGGTCGTAAGGATAAAATTGTATTTTAATTAGGTTGAGTTTTATCCTTAGGATAGAACTTTTTATTTTGGAAAAAACTATATTAAGAAAGGAGGATTAAGATGAATTTAAAAGCTAATTTATTAGACAAAGATTCTATAAGAAGAAGTTTAATAAGAATTTCTCATGAAATTATCGAAAAGAACAAAGGTGTAGACGGAATTGTTTTAATAGGTATAAAAAGAAGAGGATATCCTTTAGCTAAAAGAATAGCTGAAAATATACGCAAGTTTGAAGGTACAGATGTGCCAGTAGGAACTGTGGATATATCTTTATATAGAGATGATTTAGAAAACTTAAATGATAAAGCTACAATAAATGATAAAAATTTAGGTGTAGAGGTAAAGGGAAAAAAAGTTATTCTAATCGATGACGTTTTATATACTGGAAGGACTGTAAGAGCTGCAATTGATGCAATTATGGATCAAGGAAGACCAAGCATAATACAACTTGCAGTATTAATAGATAGAGGACATAGAGAACTTCCTATAAGAGCGGACTATGTGGGTAAAAACATACCGACATCTAAAGAAGAAATAGTATGTGTATCTATCGAAGAAATCGATGAAGAAGATTCAGTTAAAATTTATGAACGCTAATTTATATAAATACATATAAATTAACTTTTAAAATAACCCCGAGAGGTTATAAAAGGAGGAAAATAATGAAAAATTATGTTGATGTAGATGAGAGAATGCCTTTATTAAAAACAATACCATTAAGCCTTCAGCATCTTTTTGCTATGGTAGGAGCTACAATTCTAGTTCCTATGCTTACAAATACTAGTCCATCCCTTGCTTTGTTTTGTAGTGGAATTGGGACTTTATTGTATATTTTATGTACAAAAGGAAGGCTGCCTGCTTATATCGGTTCATCTTTTGCATTTATTGCACCTATAACAGTAGCAACTGCGCAATACGGCAAAAGTGCTATGCTTTCAGGAGTTATTGGAGCAGGAGTTATTTATGTAATTACGGCTGCTATAATAAAGGTTGTAGGAACAAAATGGATTGATAAAATACTTCCACCAGTATTAGTTGGAGCTGTTGTAATAGTAATAGGACTAGGACTTGCAGGAACTGCGGTAAATTGGGCAGGCCTTAATCCAAACTTTACATCAGATGCTATGGTGAATGTTTCAAGAAGTACATGGATATTAGTATCTCTAGTTACTTTAGGAGTTGGAGTATTTGGAAGTATGTACTTTAAAGGTTTCTTAGGAGTTATACCAATACTTATAGCAATGGTAGTTGGATATATATTGTCATTATTTTTAGGAGTTATACCAAAAGAAACTATAGATTTGATTTTATCGTCAAATATCATACAAGCTCCACAATTTACTTTCCCTACATTTCATATGGGATCGATAATGCTTATGGCACCAGTAGCAGTTGTTACATTAGCAGAACATATAGGTCATGTTTATGTAACTAATAATGTATGTGGAAGAGATTTTACAGTAGATCCAGGACTTCATAGGTCAATATTAGGAGATGGAATTGCTACTATGTTTGCAGGACTTGTAGGAGGTCCTCCAAATACAACTTATGGTGAGAATATAGGTGTTATGGCTATAACAAGAGTTTACAGCGTATGGGTTATTGGAATTGCTGCTGTTATTGCAATATTACTTTCTTTTATAGGACCAGTAGCAACTATAATAAGCAACATACCATTACCTGTAATGGGTGGAGTAAGCGTATTGTTATTTGGAATAATAGCTTCATCTGGATTTAGAATATTTGTTGAGAACAAAATTGATTTCAGTAAAAAGAAGAATTTAATAATATCTTCAGTTGTTATAGTTCTTGGAATAGGAGGAGCTATAATAAAAGTTGGAAATACTGAACTTTCTGGTGTTGCTTTAGCTACATTAGTAGGTATAATACTAAATTTAGTTTTACCTGAAGTAAGTAAGTCAGAAGAGTAATAGTAAAACTATATATTAATTAAATTTTAAGGTATAATAATAGGTGAGGTTTCTTACCTATTATTTTTACTTTATTAAGGAGAGTACATATGAATTATGAATTAATTGCAACTACTACATTTGGTATAGAATCTGTAACAGCTAGGGAGCTTAAAGATTTAGGATATGAAGATTTAAAAGTTGAAAACGGAAAAGTTACTTTTAGTGGTGATGAAATGGATATAGCTATATGCAATATATGGCTTAGAAGTGCAGATAGAATTCTTATAAAGATGAAAGAATTTAAAGCGACAACTTTTGAAGAACTTTTCCAAGGTACAAAAGATGTTCCTTGGGCAAAGATTATCCCATACAATGGAGAAATGCATGTAGTTGGAAAATCAATAAAATCGACTTTATTTAGTGTTCCTGATTGTCAAAGTATAGTTAAAAAAGCTATCATAGAATCTATGAAGATTACATATAAAAGAGATAGATTCCCTGAAGATGGTCCTAAATATAAAATAGAAATAGCTCTTTTAAAAGATATAGCTACTTTAACAATAGACACTTCAGGGCCAGGACTACATAAGAGAGGATATAGAGAAATAGCTGGAGCAGCACCACTTAAAGAGACAATGGCAGCTGCCTTAGTACTTATTTCTAAGTGGAAGGGAAATGAAATTTTAATAGATCCTTTCTGTGGATCAGGCACAATTCCAATTGAAGCTGCACTTATTGCCAAAAACATAGCTCCAGGTATCAACAGAACCTTTGTATGTGAAGAGTGGCCTACAATGAGTCCTCTTTTATTCAAACAAGTTAGAGAAGGAGCCTTAAAGTCAGTAAACAAGAAAGATATACAAATTAAAGCTAGTGATATAGACACAAAAGTTTTAAGCATAGCAAGAGAAAATGCAAGAAAAGCAGGAGTATCTAATTATATTACTTTTGAGAGAAAAGATTTTAGAGAAATTTCATTAAAAGAAAAGGAAGGCTTCATAATTAGTAATCCACCTTATGGCGAGAGAATAGGTGAAGAAGAAATGATAAGAAAACTTTATAGAAAGTTAGGTCAAGATTTTAGAAAGAGTGACAAATGGAAATTTTTCGTACTTACTTCTTATGAAGATTTCGAAAAATGTTTTGGGTTAAAAGCTAATAAAAACAGAAAATTATTTAATGGAAGACTTAAATGTTATTATTATCAATATAGTAAAGAGTAAAGGCAATGCCTTTACTCTATTCTTTTTAAATTTAATTCCTTTGGAGTTACATATAAAGTTTTATTGGTGTAGTAAATAACCATTCCAGGTTTAGAATGAGAAGGCTTCTTTACATTTCTTACTTCCGTATAATCTATAGGAACATTAGTGGAGTTTTGAGCTTTGCTATAATATGCTGCTAATGTAGCTCCTTCCATTAAAGTGGTTTCATCTATATGCTTTGATCTTATTATAACGTGGGAGCCTGGAATATTCTTTGTATGCATCCATGTATCAATTTTGTCAGCAAATTTTAAAGTTAGATAATCATTTTGAATATTATTTTTACCAACATAAATATCTATGCCAGTAGATGATAAAAAGTGCATAGGTTTTGATGGTTTAACTTTTTGTTTGTTAAGCTTACCATGACGAATATATCCGCTGTCAGCAAGCTCTTTTCTAATATCATTTATCTCATCATAATTTTCAAGATTATTTATAGAAGTTAAAACTGAATTAAGGTAGTCCATTTCTTCATTTGCTTTTGCAATTTGATCAAGAGCTGCGGCTTCTGTCTTTTTTAATTTTCCGTATTTATTAAAATATCTTTGAGCATTTTCAGATGGACTTTTATTTTCATCTAATGCAATAGAAACACTTTCTCCATCTGGACTATAATAATTTAGAACATCAATAGATTTCATTCCTTGCCTTATAGCATATATATTGGCTGTCAAAAGTTCACCTTTTATTTTAAAATCATCTTTAGTTGAACATTCATCTAACGAATCCTTTAGTATAGCAAGTTTCTTTGAAATTCTATCTATATTGGTGTGGATAAGTTTCTGCAAATCTAAAGTTCTACTGTGAAGTCTGTCTTGTTTATCCTTTTTTGAATAATATTCATCTAACAATAAAGAAGGACTATAAAATAGGATTTTTTCACTGTAGCTTGTAAGAGGAATGCAGTGAAAATCCTTAAAAGTACCTTTATCTTCATATATAGCAAAAGAAAAATTATGATTTACAAATATATCTTTAAAGAAATAGTTCAAAGTTTGAAACAAATCCTCAGAATCTTTAACTTTATAAAATAATGCTGAAGAAGTACTCTTGCTTACACCAGTAAAAATTTTAGAAAAACTGTTCTCGTTAATATCTAAATTTAAAACAGCATTTTTAAATTCTATTTCGGAAAAACTTGTAGGGTTTAATTTGTCAGAAGCAGGTGGAGAAACATAAGTTAATCCAGGGAGAAGGGTTCTATAACTATTTATATCTGGAGTTATATGTTTTATAGAATCCATCAGCTTATTGTCTCTATCTCTGACTAAACTGATATTACTATGACGTCCCATTATTTCGCAAATCAAATAATATATGCTGTTAAAACCTAATTCATCTGTGCTTTCAAATTTTAATTTTACAATTCTGTCTGTTGAAACTTGCTCTATTTCTAAAAGTCTTGCACCAATTAAATACTTTCTAAGCAGCATGCAGAATGAAGGAGCTTTGTTTGGATTAGGCTTTGAAAAGGCTGTCATATGAATACGCGGATATGAGGAGCTTGCTGTTAGGAGCAGCTTTCTATTACCTCTAAAAGTTAATATAATTTCGTCTTTTTCTGGTTGATTAATTTTATCTATTTTAGAATTAACAATGGTTTCTTTAAGCTCTTCAATTACACTATAAAGAAAAATACCATCATAAGCCATAATATCAAATCCTTTCAGTATTAAACTACATAACTACAATTAGTATATCATTAAGAATTAATATGTAGCAAGAATATAACAGGGAGAGCATAGTTTTTAATTTTTAGTAGTTTCCCAATATATAATTTCTACCTTAGTTTTATGAAGAAAAATATATTTTTTATTTGACCTTTTAAAATTTTCGTTTATATAATCTTCAATGATGTTCTCATTTGGAATATAGCCAATCTCTTCTTTAATTTTATAATATATACTTTCCCTGTTATTAAATTCTATTTCGTATTGAACATTCATATATTTTATATCAGCACATATATTTAAAGAATGAAGTATATTTGGTAAGTATATATAATCCAAGCAGGTTTTATCTTCTAAACCTAATTTTAAATATAAATTATTAAATATAGGTTTCTGAATAGTTCTAACTATAATTACTTTTTCTTTAGCAACTATATTCATCTTTTTTAAAGCAGCTTTTATATCAAATATTCTATAAAGTGAATTAACAGATAGAATATAATCAGTTTCATTTATCGCCACATCTTCCCATTTTCCTTCTATAGGCAAGATATTATTAATTCCTAAAATTTTAGATTTCTCCATTAATACATTTAACATATGTCTTGAAAAATCTATAGCAGTTATATCACTGCATTTTTCAGATAAAGGAATAGTAAATTTGCCTGTACCTGGTCCGATTTCAATTAAGGATTTGTTTGTATCAATTAAACTTTTTACAAAGTTGTATACTTCTTTAGAGTAATCATAAAGTGTAGGTTGATTATCATATATTCGAGACAATCCTTTCCAAAACTCTCGTTCAACGTTATCATTGAAAGCTCGTTCTTTTGCATATCCTTTTCTACACTTCAAGGAATCCTGCCAAATTTTTTCGTAGTCTATATCTTTATAAGTTAATATCATAATTTCCTCCTTAGCAACTCTCAAGGATTAAAATTCCTCAAAATCTTTTATAAGTTTCTTAGTATAATTGTGTTTTGCATCTATATATAATCTATCTGATTTAATAATTTCAACGATTTTACCATTTAACATTATGGCTATTTCATCACTTACCGCTTTTACCAAATCTAAGTCATGAGATATAAACAAATATGTTATATTAAATTGATTCTGTATACTTTTTAATAATTGGATAATCTGAGCTTGAACAGATACATCTAACATGGAAGTTGGCTCATCAAGAATAACAAATGTCGGTTGTAATAGCAATGCTCTTGCAATTACAACCCTTTGTATTTGACCACCGCTTACCTGATGAGGATATCTTGACAATATTTCCTCACTAAGACCAACAATATTAAGATATTGTTTAATTAAATCTTCACTATGTCCTTTTTTATAAAGTCCATGAATTTTTAATGGCTCAATAAGACTTTTGTAAATTGTTTTCTTTGGACTAAGGGAGGAATCAGGGTGTTGAAATATTATTTGCATTTTAGACCTTAATTTTCTCATGGATGTAAAGTTATAATCACTTATGTCTAATCCATTTAAAAATATTTTGCCTTCATCAGCTTTTATTAATTTTAATATCAACCTAGATAATGTTGATTTTCCGCATCCGCTTTCTCCAACTAATCCTAGTGTCTTGCCCTCCTTAATTTCAAAAGATACATCATCTACTGCTTTTACTATTTGTTTATTAATAATGCCGTTTTTAAACTCCTTCTTTAATCCTATTACTTTTATCATAAAGAAAACACCTCACTTCTGAACCATTTACATTATACATTTCTGGTTCTTCAAATTTACAGATATCTTTGGCATATTTACATCTAGGATGAAATCTGCAACCAGTAGGCAAATTAGTTAAGTTTGGTGCAATTCCTTCTAAAGGAATTAACTTTTTACTTGGTTGTGCATCTATTAATCCCATTGTATATGGATGTAAAGGACTATTAAAGATAGTATAACTTGAACCTTTTTCTAATATCTTTCCGGCATACATTACTATAATTTCATCACATAATCTATTTGCAAGCATTAAATCATGAGTAATTAACACCATGCTAACACATTGCTCTTCTTTTAAATTTTTAAAAACTTTAAATACTTGTTTTCTTATAGTTGCATCTAATCCTTTTGTTGGCTCATCTGCAATTATCCATTTTGGATTTAAAGCTGATCCCATAGCTGTAAGAGCCCTTTGACTCATACCTCCACTTAGTTGAAAATTGTATGAATTATAAACTCTCTCTTCTTTATTAAAGAAAAATTTTTTTAAGTGATCTAATGATCTAATCTTACACATTTTTTTGGTTTCAATTTCATGATAATAATATAATTCATTTATTTGATTCCCAATTTTTAAAATTGGATTAAATGCAGTAGCTGGATTTTGAGGAATAAGAGAAATTTCACGACCTCGTATTTTTCTTATATTTTCATTATCTAAAGATAATAAATCATTGCCTTTATATAAAATACTGCCTGATTTTTTAGCATTGTCAGCTAAGAGGTTTAAAATGGAGAGACCAAGAACTGATTTTCCACTTCCTGTTTCACCAACTATTCCAATAATTTTTCTAGTTTTAAGCAATAAATCTATACCATCTACGGCTTTCACAAATCCTTCTTTTGTATAAAAATGAATCATTAAATCTTTTATTTCAATATCAGTATTCATGTCCTATAAATCCCTTCTATAGGTATTGACTAAAAAAGTCTCTTTTTTCATCAAATAAATCTCTTAATGCATCTCCAATTAGATTTATGCTAGAGCAGAGTAATAGAATACTAATTCCGGGAGCTAAAAGTAAATGTGGATATGATCTAAAGTAGGTTTTTGCATCGTTTATCATTACTCCCCAGTCAGCTTGAGGAGGCTGTATCCCAAGACCTAAGAAACTTAAAGAAGCCATAGATAAGACTACCTTTCCAATTCTTGTTGTAAAAAGTACAATAAACGGAGCGAAAATATTCGGAAGTATATAATGAAATATTATATGTAAATTAGTTGCTCCTAATGCTCTAGCACCTTCTATATACTTTTCTTCTTTTACTTTTAGAACTTCACCTCTTACTATTCTTGAAAATCCTGCCCATGATGTTACCGTAATAGAGATTAATAAACTTTTTACTCCAGGACCGAGCACTCCAGCTAAAGCTATCATAAAACTTAATCCTGGTAAACCTTGAAATATAGTTACTATCATCTGAATAATATTATCTATAATACCACCACAGTAACCAGAAATTAGTCCAATTATTGTACCTAGAAACATAGTGAATATAGTTGCTATAAAAGATAAGAATATTGAGACTCTAGCACCATAAATGATTCTACTTAAAACATCCCGTCCTAGAGCATCTGTTCCCAGAAGATGCTCTTTAGATATTCCCATTAAACGTTTAGACATATCAACTTTATTAGGATCATAGGGAGATAAAAAATTTGCCAATAATCCAACAAGTATTAATAATCCAAGGATAATGAATGAAACTTTATAAATTAGTTGTATATTATTAAACTTTTTCAACTTATTCTCCTCCTAATCTCATACGTGGATTTAGAAGTAAATAGCATAAATCAATTAATAAATTGAATGCTAAGAAAATTATGCCGGTAAAGACCACATAACCTTGTATAACTGGATAGTCTCTACTCATTATACCTTTTATAACATAACTTCCCATTCCTGGTATTCCAAAGATAACTTCAACAACTGTTGAACCACCTAATATTGCTCCAAAGTAATTTCCAAGTAAGGTTACTATAGGCATTAAAGAATTAGTAAATGCATATTTAAAAATTATAATCTTCTCTTTTAATCCTTTTGATTTGGCTGTAATTATATAATTTTGAGATAATGCTTCAATAAGAGTTGCTCTATGAAGTCTCATAATTGTTCCAATTGTACCAGCAGACAACACAAAACCTGGCATTATTAAATGTTTAAAAGTTCCATATCCACTGGTTGGCAACCATTTTAGTCTTTCACAAAATATACTTAGCATAATAATTGCGATCCAAAATCCAGGCATTGAAGCTAGAATTAGTGACAATATTCTTCCTGATTTATCAATATTTGAATCCTTATTCAAGGCCATGATTATTGATAAAGGTATAGAAATAGTTATTACAAAAAATATTGCCATTAGAGAAATAGAGAAGGTTATAGGAAGCCTTCTCTGTATTTCTTCTCTTATAGATGTTTTTGTTATATATGATTTACCTAAATCACCTTTAAGAACCTTAATAGTCCACTTTTCATATTGTATAAATATATTTTCGTTTAATCCGAGTTCTTCTCTTGTTTTAGCTATTTCTTCTTCTGTAGGTGCAGATACTCCATCCATACTTAAATATTCAACAGCTGGATCACCTGGTGCGATGACACCTAAAATAAAAGCTAAAAATGTTATACCTATTAAAACAGGGATGGTCATTAATAATCTTTTAATTAGATATTTAAATGAAAATTTCACTAATTAATCCACTCCATATTTGCTAATGTTGTTCCATAAATTGTTGCTTCATATCCAGTTATTTTTTTGTTATATGCAATTAAATTTACATCTTCAAATAAAGGAATATCTGAAGGATGTGATGCGGATATATCTTGAAGTTCATCATATATTTTTCCTCTCTCATTTAAATCCATAGTAACTTTCAATTTTTCGATAAGTTCATCAGCTCTTTTATCAACATATCCTAGAGAGTATGCTATATTACTAGATCCTTTACTACTCATATATCCACTAAATATAGTAAATGGTTCTGCATTTGGAAGACCTTGAGTATGTAAAGCTATATTGTAATTACCATTTTTTTGAGCTTCCTTAAAGGCAGCACCATCAAGAATAGTAATATTAGAAGTTAATCCTACTTCACTTAAAACTGATTGAATGTATTCAGCTACTGTTTTATATGGATAACGATCTACTCCATAAGATGGAATTATGAAATCTAATTCCATAGTTTCACCATTTAATTCTTCTTTAATAATTTTTTTAGCTTTTTCAGGGTCATATACTGGTTTTATTTTTTTAGCAAATGGCGATGCTTGATTTAAAATATTAATTGTTGGGGTACCATGTCCGCCATAGAACTCATTTACTATAGTATCTCTGTCAAGTAATAAACTTAGTGCTTCTTTAATTTTTTCATTGTTAAATGGTGCTTTAGTTCCATTAACAGCTATAAATTGTGTTATAGTTGAGTTTGATGTAGAAGTTGCAAATTTATCATCTTTTAATAATTCTGCAGCAAGTTCTGGGGTAATAGCACCTAAATCCATAACTCCCATGATTTCTTCTGACTTTAATGCTGTGTAACGAGTTTGAGAATCAGGTATAACTTTGACTCTAACATTTTTAACCTTGCTTTTTTCACCATAATAATTTTCGTTTCTTTCAAGTAGTACATATTGATTTTTTTCACGTTCTATAATTTTAAAAGGGCCTGTACCTTGTGCAAAAGTAGTAAAATCACCAGTGTTTACATCAAAACACTTAGGACTATAAATAGCACTACCAAATCTAGCCATATTAAATATTAAAGTTGAAATAGGCTCATTAAATGTTAATTTAATTTCATAATCTGAAACCTTTTCAAAGTTCTTTAAATTTGGATAAGTTTTATCTACATTAAAAGAATAAAAAGGAGAACCTTTCTTTTTCATGTTGGTGTATCTATCAAAATTCTTTATAACTGCATCAGCATTTAAATCAACTCCATCATGAAATTTTACTCCCTCTTTAATTTTAAAATTCCATTCTTTATAATCATCGGAATGAGTCCATTTTTCTGCTAATTGTGGAGTTGGAGCACCATCATCACCTAAACCAATTAAAGGTTCCCACACATATAAAATTGAACTTGTATAATATGCATCAGTTTCTCCAGGTGACAAATCTCTAGCTGCTGCTAGTACGATTTCTTTTTCCTCATTTAAAGAATTTAATTCTTGTTTTTTTGAAGATGATCCATTATTAGTTGTACATCCTGTTAGTATGGTTGCAAATACAATAATAGACATAGCAATTGTCATTAATTTGCTTTTGATTAGTTTTTTCATCTTTTTCTCTCCTTTTGTAATTTAGAGCAATAAAAAAGCTTTAGCAATATGCTAAAGCTACCCATTTTTCGCTTTGTTTTCACAAAAAATAATGAAAATATATTAAATCAGCTGCTCCCCCTAATTTAATATTTATATATTTATGATTGGTATTCTGACTAACACTTCTTTCGCCTCCTACCCTTCCCAGATTTACTCCAGTGGTTTTGTAGGAATTGTCCATGATTACAGTGATGGGTTCGTGCCGGAATTGCACCGTGCTTCCCTTAATCATAAATAATTTATGTACTTTTCATATTTAATACTACATATCATAGATTAAATTGTCAATATTATAATTAATATAGAATAAATGTAATACTATAACATAAAATGAGTTGATAAAAGTATATAGATTAAATATAATTAATAATAAATGTATTATAAAGAAAGTAGGAGAAAAAGTATGAATTTTACTAAGATGCATGGAATAGGTAATGATTTCATTATTATAGATGACATAGATAATAAATATTTAGGAAATGAAGGAGATATGGCTAAAAAATTGTGTCATAGACATTTCTCAATAGGGGCTGATGGTGTTATTTTCGTTAGAAAGAGCGAGATTGCTGACATAAAAATGCTGATAATAAATTCGGATGGATCTTATGCAGCTATGTGTGGAAATGGTTTAAGATGTTTTGCTAAATATGTTTATGATAGATCTATAGTAAAAAAACAATTTATAAATGTAGAAACTGGAGATGGCATTAAAAAGGTAAAGATAAATGATTACCATGGCAAAGCAGATACTATAGAAGTTAATATGGGGCGTGGGTCATTTATGCCTTATGACATACCAGCTAAAAGTGATGAACCTATAATAAATAAAACTATATCAGAAAATAATAAGATATACTCTATAATATCTCTACGCATGGGAGTGCCACATACGGTTATACTAGGAAACCTTGAGAATTTTGACATACATGAAGGAATGAAAATTGAAAACAATGAGTTGTTTTTGGAAGGAACTAATGTTGATTTTTGTGAGATTGAAAGCAAAACATCAATAAAGGTGAAGACATGGGAACGTGGAGCTGGACCAACATTAGCCTGTGGAACAGGATGCTGTGCCTCTTTTTTAGCAGCACATAAAGTAGGATTAATAGATAATGAAGTAATCGTTCATGTAGACGGAGGGAAATTAAATATTAAGCTTATAGATGATGATGTATACATGATAGGTGAATCTGTTGAAGCTTTTACAGGAAGTATTTGTATAAATGAAAAATAGAATAATTATGTTAATGATAATAATTTTCCCTATAATTATATTTAATGGATGCAGCAATAAAGAAAATAAACAGCCAGAAGATAATTCAAATAAAAATTCGATTAAAATAGATGATGCAATTCTCGCAGAAGAAAAAGAGAAGAGTTTTTATGAGTTATTTTCTCTTTCAAAAGGTAAGAAGCATTCTTTGGAGAAAATTGAGGGTTTAATAGATTTTAAATATGATATTTTTTCGCAAGTTAAGCTTCAATTGATTTTTGTAGATAAGGGTAATAACCTAATAAAAAATAAACTTGTAGTAGACACGCTAAAGGGAAAAAACTCAATAGAAGACTTATACTCAATTATAGATTTTAAGTTATCACCACATGGAAAATATATAGCTTATAGAGGTTATAAGAAGGATAATATGGAGTCCATAGACGACTTAAAGTTCTATAACGTAGAAAAAGGAGACAGTATTTCAATAAATTCAAATGTTGTAATATCAGGTGATATGTATGAGTTTAAGGATGAGAGTACTTTGATTTATTATGGAGTAAATCCAAAGGATCGTATTCAAGGAATATATGAATATGATATTGAGGATAAAAGTGAACGTGTAGTGTATGAGGTGAAAAATGAATATTTAACCCATCTCTCCTATATTAAAAAGGATTTGTATTTAGTACTTCAAGATGATTTGAAGGAATTAAAACTGAGTTTAATTGATTTAAATACTAAAACTAACACTATTATAAGTTCAGAAGTAGAAAAAATATTTGATTCTCATGTCATAGAAGATACATTATATTTTATAGGTAAATTTAAAAGTGAAGAATTAGCAGTATACAAATATAAAGATGGAGTGCTAAAAAGACTTACTTATGGTTTTCCTAATGTAGTGTATGAAAAATCATATCTTTCATCAGATAAGGATGGAAATTTATATTTTATAGGATATGAAGATCATGAAGATGTAAGAGATGTGTATTCCATAAAAAAAGATGATTCTGTAAATTTGATTTCTAATAGGTCGGCTAAATACTTAATATATAAAAATACCAGTTATTTAGAATAACTGGTATTTTTTATGTTTAAAAAAATATATATTGTCCACAATTAAAATAGGAGGTAGTTAATATGAAAGAATTAAAAGTTGATTCAAAGATAGTAAGAATAATGAAAAAGGACTATGCATACAAGCATAATATTCTGCCCTTATATTATGATGAAGATTATGTTCATATAGCTGCTTCAGAAGAAAAATCAAATGATGTTTATGGATTTTGCAGACTTATATTTAAAAAGGATGTGAAATTTCATAAAGAAAGTGAAAAAGATTTATATGAATTATTACGATTATATTATGGCGATGAGAATTTAAAGGCAACGAATAAAGAGAACTTAGAGGAAGATATATCAAGTAATATTATTGTAGAAAATGGACCTAATATAGAGTTAGCAGAGTATATATTAAATGCTGCTATAAGAGCGTATGTTAGTGACATTCATGTTGAGCCGAGAAAAAAAGATGTATATATAAGATTTAGAAAAGATGGCATCTTAGAAAGATTTATGAATATACCCTTTGAATCATACCGAGGTTTGCTTGGAAGGATTAAAGTAATGTCAAATTTAGAGCTTACTGAAAAAAGATCCTTTCAAGATGGAAAACTTTTTTATGAGTTGGATAACAGGGAATATGATATACGATTATCTTTAGCTCCCACAATATATGGTGAAAAACTTGTGATGAGAATCTTATATAAAGATGAATCCATTAGAACTCTTGAAAAAATTAATTACAATAAAAGAAATTTAAAAACATTTAAAAAGCTTTTAGACATGAATAGCGGAATGATTTTAGTAACTGGTCCCACAGGCAGTGGTAAAAGTACTACGCTTTATGCGGCACTGAACTATTTAAATAAAAATGGAGTTAATATAATTACTTTGGAAGATCCTGTGGAATATGTTATAGAAGGCATAAATCAAATTGATATAAATGAATGCAATAGTAGCGTAGATTTTATCAGCGGTCTTCGAAATCTTTTGAGACAAGACCCAGATATAATGATGATTGGTGAAATAAGAGATGAAGAAACAGCAAAAATAGCTGTAAGATCAGCAATTACAGGTCATAAAGTCTTATCAACTATACATACTAACAATGCATTAGGTGTTATAAACAGACTTGTTGATATGGGAATAGAAGAATATCTTCTTAAAGATGCTTTAAAAGGAATTATAGGTCAAAGATTAGTTAGAAAGTTGTGTAATCACTGTAAATGCAAGCATATAACAGATGAAGAAGAAATGCACTTTTTAGGTATTAAAGAAAGAAAGTATATTTATAGAAGCAATCCGCTAGGTTGTGAAAAGTGTAGAAATACGGGATATAATGGAAGAATCTGCATAAATGAAATTGTAGAAACGGATAAATTTTTTTTTGATAATGAAAGGAAAAATTATATGAAATTGAACTATAAAACTATGAAAGATGACTTGATTAATAAAATTCTATGTGGATTTACTAGTATAGAGGAGGGTAGGCGAAATTTAGATTAGTGATAAAAGAAGAATTGAAATATAAAATGATTACTAAAGAAGGCAAAATAATAAAAGGTGTGTTTAAAGGTAATTCTGATGAATTAAAGAAATCTATAGCTCAAACAGAAGGATATTTAATCTTTCTAAAAGAGGGATCAATTAAGAAAGAAAGTTTGAATTTTAAAGACTATTCAATAAACTCCAAACAAATGAAAAACATATGTAGTATTTTATATTTATATATAAATGCAGGAATTTCAATAAATGAAGCTATAAAAAGCATCTACATAAAAATAAAAAATAAGAAGCTTAGACAAATATTCCAAGAAATATATAAAGATATAGTAATGGGGAATGGCGTATACAATAGCTTTTTAAAATTTAAAAATAACTTTCCAAGTATTTTCTTGATCCTATTAAAAGCTGGAGAAAAAAGTGGGGATTTTGAAAAGATATTTAAAGAACTAGAAATGTATTTCTATAATAAATGCATTTTTATAAGGAAGCTTCAATCTAATCTCTCATATCCAATAATGCTTATAATCTGTATGAAAATAGTATTTTTATTTATCTTAGGTAAAGTTCTACCTCAATTCAATAGGCTAATCAATACTTCGGAAATGAACTTTACGTGGAATATAGCTTTCATTCAAAAAATAAGTATGTTTGTAGGTAAAAATTTTATTTTTATAATTATGATTGATTTTGTGATTCATATGATATTAATTTTATATTTAAAAAGGACAAAGGTATATGTGAATTTTCCAATCATAAAAGAATACTACAAAAATATGGAATTAATATACTTTTTTAAAAGTTTCAATATTTTATATAAAAGTGGAATAACAGTAGAAGAAACTTTAAGTATATTAGTTAAAACAATTTTAAATAATGAGCTTAGAAAAAAGGTATATGAAGTAAAAAGATATATATGCAAAGGATATGGTATTTATGAAAGCTTTAAGCTGGTAGATATGATAGATGATTTCTCGGAAGATATGATTTATTTTGGGGAAAAGACTGGAGATCTAGAAAAAAGTTTGACTCTGATAGAAGAGAATATGAGAAATTCTATGGAGAAGAGTTTAGCAAGAATGCTGAGATTTGCTGAACCTATCATAATTTCTGTAATGGGGATTTTTATAATAGCCTTTATTATTTTTTTTATGATGCCAACTTTAAGTGGATTATATTATATGGAGTAAAATTATGAAAAAGGGATTTACGTTAATTGAAACTTTAATTGCCATAGGAATTTTGGGAATGATTAGTGGAGTAACAGTGACATTTTATTTAGGAGCTTTAAAAATTTATGATAATAAAAAATGTGATTTTGTAGCATTAGAAACAGCATCATTTATATCAAAGTCTATCAATACATGTCTAGAAAATAAAGAGAATGGATGCATATATATTGATGTAGAAAGAAATTGTATAAAATTTAAAAATGGTGACGGATATTTAAAAGGCACTTATTTTTTACCATCAGGATTTAAAGTTTGGGGGAGCAGTCTGAGGTTCTACGTATATTGCAACAAAGATAAATTAATAGATAGCGGAACTATAAAAATAAAGTATAAAAATGATTTCTATAGGGATATAACTATGTCGGTCCCCATAGGGCTTCCTTATGTAAAGGCGGATGAATGATATGAAGAAAAAAGGAATGTCATTAGTAGAACCTCTTATAACTATAGCTGTATTTTCAATATTGGTGTATTGTATATATTCTTTATTTAGTTTTAATATTATATGGAATAAAAGAAAAGATGATAAAATAACTGAAATCTTTTGGCTAGAATCAGTTAAAAACGAATTGCTTTATAATTGTAGTGAAAGTGAACTTAAAAGAAATGATAATGAAAAACTTTATATAAATGAAACATATATGGATATAAAAGATATAGAACAAGAAGAAAAGATCATAAATTTATTTTCTACTACAAAACAAGGAAATAAGTATTTAGAAATAAACGTAGAGAATTACGAAACAGATGGATATATTAAAATAATTTATAAGATGAAGGGAAATGCAATTGAAAAACAAGGACAATGGATCAAAGAAATATAAAAATGGATACACTTTAGTCGAAGTAATAGTTTATCTTGCAATAACATCTATAATTTTAGTGGTTATTTCTAATTTCATATTAAGTTCCTTAAAAGTATTGGGAGTAATGGAGAAGAAGCTAAAAAATGAATTGTATGTTTATCAGGGGATTACTTACATAGATGAAATAATAGATATAAGAAAACCAAACAAGATAAGTAAAATATCAGAAAATGAAATTAGCTTTATAAATGAGAATAATCAAGACAATAATTTTAAGCTAATATATTCAAAATCTAGTAAGAGTTTAAGAATAAAACTTAATGTTAAAAGCTATACGAACAATAACATAATAAGAGAAAGTGTTGAAGATATGGACTTTAAACTTAAAGGTAATGTTTTATATATGAAAATTATAACTACTACAGGAAAGGAGATTGAAAAAAGTTGTGCTGTAAAAGAAAGGTAAAAAGAGGATATGCACTGCCTGCAGTAGTTGTATTGATGATGATGGTATTTACAGTATTTTTAATATTAAGCAATATAACAGTTAATCTTTATAATCAGTATAAATATTGCTATAAGAGTTTAGATAATATTTGTGAAAGACCCATAGAGGAATATGATCTCCAAACTGTAATAAAAAGTAATCTGTCTAATCTTTTGGAGGAAAAAGGCATAGAGATACGAGGAATTAAAGATTTGAGATCGTTTCTAGAAAAAGAAAATTTTAAAATGCTCTACGAAGGATTTGAAATCACATATAGTTACACAAGTATAAGCCAGAAATTTGTTGCAGAAAAAAAGTCAACGGGAAAGAGGTATGATTTTTATATAATGTATGAAAATAAAGATATTGAAATTATATACAAAGAAAATGGAGGTAGATAAGTGAAAGTAATAATAGATAGAAATAGAATAAGTACAAAAAGAAATCATTATCTTCACGAAGAAATTCTTGAAGCAAAAAAAGAACTTCAAAAAAAGAACTTAAATGTAGTTTTATTAGAAGAGGAGTTTTACATTGAATGTTTGACAATACCTAAGTGCAGAAAAAAATACATAGATGCTGTAGTTCAATCAGAGGTTAACAATAAATTTAAAGAAAAGGACGATATTTTATATAATTATTCCATTGTCTACAAAGGGAAAGAAAACATTAAAATATTGATAAACTATATAGACAGCAAAAATATAAATTGCTTAAAACATTTAAAGAAAGTATTAAAGATAAGTTCGGTATATCCTGTACAAATACTTGAGAGCAAGAAAATAAAAAGAAAACTTAGAAAGAATATATTCGTTGCTATATTTCCTTATGAAGATGTGCTATATGGATTTACTTATTATAAAAAATTGATATTAGGAACTATTATTATAAGAAAGGATGATTCATTTGAAAAAACAAAAGATAAAATTATTGAATTGATGACACTTTCAAATGACATCATAAAGCAATTAAATAAAGAGATCCCAAATGAAATATATTTTTTTAAAGATAGTATTAATTTTATAAAGATTAACGTCAATAGTATAGACAATGAACTAAAAAAAATTTGGAGTGAGTGCTATGAATTACAGGTATAGAAATGGTTTTGAACCACAATGGTATAAAGAAGAAAATTTAAAAAATAAAGTTATTTTGCTAGAAAAATATTTTTTACTTTTGATGATAGTAAATGTAATCTTTGTACCTTTGACAATAGATAAAGTAAAGTCATATCAAGATAGACATTATATAGATACTATGGAAAAAGAAAAGAAAGAGAAAAAGTTCGTTGAGTGTAGCGAAATTAAATTTATTAGATTTCTAATGAAAAGCGACCTTTATGATAAATCTTCATATAAATATAAGGACAATAAAGGTACAGCATCTTTTTCTGCTGAAAATATAGAGGAAGCAGAAGAAATTTTATTAAAGTTTAAAGAAAACGATATAAAAATAAATGATGGCACTTGGACACCAATAAATGAAAATCAATGGAAAATAGAGTTTAAGATGTAATTGGAGGATAAGATGAAGAAAAAAATTATCTTTACAATACTTATTTTGACAGCTGCTTCTCTTTTTATGACGCAGGCTTATATTTTAAATTTTTATAATGGAAGTAAAAATGATGTAGAAAGTCAAGATGTAGAGGAATATATCACAGATAATGAAAATGAATTAAAAAATATATATGAGAATTCAAATGCATTGATTTCAAATATATCTTTAAAAGATAATAGCTATATAGTAAACTATGAATTTAAAGGAGAAAAAGAGGATTTTTTAAAAATTTTAGATGAAGTAAAGAGTAGGGATGAGAGATTTTCTATAAGCAAAATTGATAAAGAAATGGGGAATTCAGCCATAGAAATATGGTTTACTATAGCGTACAAAGTGCCATAAAAGTCTATGAATATTATATAAAACACAATTTGTAATTGCAAATATGCTTTTATTTTGATAAAATATCATTGTTAAATATACTATTAAATAGCAATTTATATATTAGTATATTTATTACATAAGTATATGTAACTATAAGAAGTAAGAAAACTTCATATAGCTAGTCCTTTTACTTGTATTAAATCTACAATAAAAGGTTATAATATAAATGAATTAATTGTTTTGGAGGGATACTTAATGATATCAGCAGGAGATTTAAGAAAAGGCACTACTTTTGAATTTGATGGACAAGTGTTTACTGTTGCAGAATTTTTACACGTTAAGCCAGGAAAAGGAGCTGCTTTTGTTAGAACAAAGCTTAGAAACGTAATTTCTGGTGGAGTTACAGATAGAACTTTTAACCCAACTGAAAAATTACAAGAAGCAGTAATAGAAAGAAAGGAAATGCAATACCTTTATTCTGATGGAGAACTTTACTACTTCATGGATCAAGAAACTTTTGAGCAAATACCTTTAAACTTCGAAAAAGTTGAAGAGGCTATAAAGTTCTTAAAGGAAAATATGTTTGCTGTAATTAAATTTTATAAAGGAGAGGCTTTCTCAGTTGAAGCACCTAACTTTGTAGAACTTCAAATTATAGAAACAGAACCAGGTGTTAAGGGTAATACAGCAACTAACACATTAAAACCAGCTACAGTTGAAACAGGAGCAGTTGTTCCAGTACCTCTATTTGTAAATGAAGGAGATACTATAAGAATAGACACAAGAACTGGAGAATACATGGAAAGAGTTTAATACTAAATTCTTAATTACATATATGTAACTTCGAAAGTTTATAAAGTTTTTTTAGGTATGCTAAGTTCTTAAGGAACTTAGCATATTTATTAAAAGAAAGCAGGTAAAGATATGAAAAAAGATTTCCAAAATGACATAGCTTTATTAAAGGAAATGATTTCTGGACTGGAAAAAGAGTCTAAAGAAAAAGCAATTTTAGCATCTATGATAGATGTTATGGAAAAGCTTAATGACAAAGTAGATTCATATTATAAGGATTTAGAGGAATATGTAGATTCAGTAGATAGAGATTTATCAGAAGTTAAGCTAGATATGTACGGGTTAGAAGAAGATTTTAAAGAAGAACTAGATGAAGAATTAAATATAGAAGATGATAAGGAAACTAGATATATAGAAATACCTTGTAAAAACTGCAATGAAATTATATACATGGATGAAGATTTAGTAAAAGCTCACGTTAAAATAGAGTGTCCAGTATGTCATGGAACTCTGAATGAATAAAAATAGCTCTTAGAGAAATTCTAAGGGCTATTTTTTTTATATATTTAAGTTATATTTTTTATGTTTCATAAATAAAGATTAGATATATAGAAGGAGGTGAAACATTAATCTGGAGTTTTCTCTAGATGATAAAAAATATGAGAACAAAGGATCTTATTAAACTATTACCTGTTACCATAGCTAAAGAAATAGAAACATCAGAAATTAATTTTAAAACAATACAAGAGATAAGGGTAAAAATTGAAAAGCCCATAATAATAGAAGATGATATGGGAGAGCATATGCTTTCATATAATGTTACTAGAGATGATATGAAAGTATTAACTCAAAGAATAAGTAATTATTCTATTTATGCTTTTGAGGAAGAATTAAAGCAAGGATATATAACTATTGAAGGTGGACATCGTATTGGAATATCAGGAGATTGTGTCATAAAGGATGGCAGTGTAAAAACTATTAAAAATATATACTCATTAAATATGAGGATAAGTAGAGAAATAATAGGATGTGGACTGAAATACATTCCATATATCATATCAAAAGGAAAAATATTAAATACAATAATAATATCTCCACCTAAGTGTGGAAAGACAACTATATTGAGAGACTTAGCCAGAATAATATCCAATGGAGATAAAAACTTAAATTTGAATGGTAAAAAAGTTTCTATCATAGATGAAAGAAGCGAAATTGCGGGATGTTACAAAGGTGTTCCTCAGCTTGATGTGGGCTTAAGAACAGATATATATGATAACTGTATAAAAAGTGAAGGAATAATAATGGCTATAAGAGCTCTTTCACCAGAAGTAGTGATTTGTGATGAAATAGGAAAAAGTGTAGATATAGAAAGCTTAGTGCAAGCTTTAAACTCAGGAGTAAACGTAATAACTACTATTCATGGATTTAGTCTTCAAGATTTGTTTAATAGGCCTGTTTTTAAAGAGCTTATTGACAATAATGTTTTTAAAAGAGCCCTGATATTAAGCAATAGGACTGGGGTAGGAACTATAGAATCTATTTGGAATTTAGAGACTATGAAAGACCTATGGAAGGGGGAAAGCCATGATTAAATTAGTTGGATTACTTATGATATTAATCTCTTGTTCTTTAGGAGGGATATTGTATGGAAGTATTTTTAAAAGAAGAGAAGATGAACTTAGAAAGGTTTATAGGAAAGTTATAGATTTAGAAAATAAGATTTTATACTCCAGAGAGCCTCTTCCTTATGCTTTGACGGAAATAAGTGAGGGAGATTCTACGGAAGTAGGAGCAATATTTTTCAATTGTTCCCAAAAACTTTTAAACAATGAAGTGGATGATGTATATAGTGCTTTTTTAGAAAGTATCAATATGAGCAGAGATAAATTAACTCTTAAAGATGAGGATTTTAGAATTATTTTAGATATGTCAAAATCTCTAGGAAAACTTGACGAAGATGGACATAAAAAAATATTTCAATCATCATTAGCTTTATTAAAGAGAAACATGGAGGAAGCTCATGAATTAACTTTAAAAAATGGAAAGCTTTATAGATGTTTAGGCATTTCAGTAGGGCTTGTGATAGTAATAATATTCATTTAAAGAGATGTGAGGTGGGATTAAAATGTTGGATGTAGGATTATTATTCAAATTAGGTGGAGTAGGAATACTTATAGTAATTTTAGATAAGGTATTAAAAAGCAGTGGTAAAGATGACATAGCAGTTATAACTAATATAGCTGGCGTGGTTATAATACTCCTTATGGTAGTATCCTTAATTGCAAGATTATTTGACTCAGTAAGGACTATGTTTCAGTTATAGGAGGAATTATGGATATAGTAAAAATATGCCTTTTTGCATTAGTAGCTCTCTTTGTATATCTGATTTTTAAAGGACGAAGGGATGATGTGGCAGTATTTATACCTATCGTAGCGGGAGCACTTATATTTATTGCACTGATTCCTCAAATTTCAAGTGTAATTTCATTTATGCAAAACTTAGCATCAAAAGCAAATATAGACACTATGTATATAGGAACTGTAATGAAGATAATAGCTATAGCATATATAGCATCATTTTGCAGTGAATTATGTAAAGATGCCGGCTCAGGTAGTCTAGCATCTAAGATAGAATTTTCAGGTAAAATATTGATATTGGTTTTAGCCGTACCTATTTTAATGGCAGTGCTAGATTCAATACTTAAGATTATGTAGGTGAGATATGAAAAAAAAGATTCTTATATTTAGTTTCATTTTTATCGTTCTTATTGGAGTTAGAGCAGGAGCATCTACAGAAGGCACTATAGATAGTGATACACAGAATAAAATTAGTAATCTATATAACTACATAACAAATTTAAAACTAGAGGAAGAGCTCTTTAACGATATGACTCCAAAGGAATTTGTGGAATATATAGTTAAAAATGGTGAAGCTCCATATACCATGAAAGACTATGTAAGCATAATAACAAAGTACTTTTTCAAAGAATTAAGTGCTACCATGAAAATAATGATTTCAATTATAATAGTTGGACTTTTATGCGGACTACTTAAAAATTTACAAGGTGCATTCAGCAGTGAAAAACTGTGCGATATAGCATATTTTGCATGCTATGGCGTATTGATAGTGCTTCTATCAAAAGGCTTTTTAATGGCTATAGGAATAGCAAAGGATGCCATAGGAAATATAACTAATTTAATGGCGGCACTTATTCCAGTTCTTTTCAGCCTTATAATAGGCGTTGGCGGAGTAAGTCAGGTAGCAACATTAGATCCATTAGTCTTAGTTGTGGTCAATATAGTTCCAAGGATATATGTGACCTTTATAATACCTCTAATACTTATGGGATTTGTACTAAGCTTTGTAAACAATATATCGAAGGACTACAAGATATCTAAATTGACTAAGTTATGTAAACAAGCTGTGCTGTGGGCTCAAGGAATAATAATGACAATATTTATTGGTATTGTGACAGTGAGAGGAATTACATCTAGCACATTAGATGCAGTGACAGCAAAGACAGCTAAATTTGCTGTAGATAATTTTATTCCTGTAGTTGGGAAGGCTCTTTCTGATGCTGTGGCTACAGTTGCAGGATATTCATTAATACTCAAAAATGCAATAAGTACATTAGGGCTTATTTTGATTATATTTATAATTTTAGTACCTATAATAAAATTGTTTTTAACATCAATAATATACAAATTGACTGCTTCTCTTTTAGAGCCGGTTAGTGAGAATAGAATAACGGATTGCATAACATCAGCAGGAGACTCATTAATTTTAATAATGTCATGTCTTATCTGTATATCGGTTATGTTTTTTATAATGATATCAATAATGGCATCAGCAGGTCAGTTCTTACTCGGTACTTAAAAAGGAGGAAACTATGGAAGGATTAAAAACTTGGATAACCACTATATGTGCTGGAGTCTTTTTTATAACTGCTGTAGAAATGATACTTCCAGACAACTCTTTGAAGAAATATGCAAAATTTGTTCTTGGCTTGATATTAATGATTATAATAATAAATCCTTTAATAAAAATTTTAAATGGAACAGATATAAATGTATCCTCATATTTGAATGAGTATGAGAATATACTTGAGAATGAAGAGGAAAAATCCATGAAACAAAAGTCAAATAGCATTAAAAACACTCAAGCTGTCTTTGAAAAAAACATAGAGAGGATAACCTTAAAAACTTTAAAAGAAAATTATCCTAAGGATAACTTTGAAATAACTGTAAAGACAAAATATGATAAAGAAGAAAATATATTTTCTATAGAATCAATCAATATACTATTTGATGAAGGTGGAGTTAAACCTGTTAAAAAGGTTGAAATAAACAAAAATACTGATGAAAATGGCGGCAATAAAGAGATAGACAATAAAAAGATGAAAGAGCTCATAGAAAAGACATTAAATATAGAGGAAAAAGCTATTCACATTTATAGCACAGATAAATAAGGGGGGTGCCTTATGAATATTAAAAAAATTATACAAAATTTAGAGAGTAAAAGTTTAAAGAAAAATTTTTATAATCTATTAATAGTTTTACTTATAGGTGTTTTAATAATTCTAGTAAGTAGCTTCTTCACCAATGACAAGAAAAGTGCTGCTGCAATAGCAAAAAAAGAAACATCTAAAGAAGAAAATGTTATTAAAGAACAAGAAGTTAATGATGTTTTAAGTAGTTATGAAGCTAGTCAAAAAGATCAACTTAAAACTATATTATCATCTATAGAGGGTGTAGGAAAGGTAGAGGTAATGCTTACATTAGAAAGTACTTCGGAAAAGGTTCCAGCTGTGGACGTCACAAAGTCTACAACTAATACTAATGAAAAAGATAATTCTGGTGGTACAAGAGAAAATGTTCAGCAAAACGATGGTACAAAAATAGTTATGTCAAATACAGGAGATACCAATACACCTTTAATATTAAAGGTTTTAAATCCTAAGATAAATGGAGTTGTTATAGTTGCAGAAGGTGGAGAAAATAAAACTTTACAATATAACATCATAAAAACTGTATCAACCCTATATAATATTCCAGAACATAAAGTAAGCGTATTTTCTATGAAGAAGTAGAATATAATTTAGTATCAATATAAATAAGTGGGAGGAGATCATATGAATAAAAAACAAGCTGGCATAATATTAGCTTTACTTGCATTAATAGTGATAGCAGGAGTTGCAGCTACAAAGGTTAATGGGCCTATGGGGGATGTGGCTGACTCTGATTGGAACTTTGGTCAAACTACAGCATCTGTAGAAGAGAACAAAGAAGAAAATTATTTTGATGAGCAAAGAACTCAAAAGATAACCAAGGATTCTGAATCAGTAGAAGCTTTAAAGACAATAATGAACAATGAAAAGGTTCCAAGTGAAGAAAGAGCTAGTGCAGCTAAAAAGCAAGAAGTTTTAATAACTAAATCTAATAATGAAAACAGAATAGAAACTACTTTAAAAACTAAGGGTTTCAAAGATGTGCTTTGTATAATCGAAGAAGATAAGGTTAGAGTTATAGTTAAAAGTTCTGAAGAGTTAACAGCACAGCAAAGACAACAAATTCAAGAAGTTGCAACAAGCATATCAAAACTACCAATGGTAGAAATAGAACAAAAAAAATAAGTATATATTTATAGATAAGTGGTAAGACTAAAATCTTACCACTTATTTATGTTCTTAAACAACATAAATAATTAATTGTAAAAACATAATCTATTTGATATAATAAGTTTATGATTAACAAGTTTTGCTATGCAAAAGTAGGAGGGTTGTTCTATGAATGAAGTAAAAAAGGAAGACTCCAACATAGGCATTGTTAAAATATCAGATGATGTTGTTAGTGTGATAGCCTCCATTGCAACATCAGAGATAACTGGTGTGGCTAGTACTGATGCAGGAATGGTAGGTAGTATTGCTCACATGGTAACAGGTAAGAAGAGCAATACAAAGGGTGTTAAAGTAGCAGTTGGAGAAAAAGATGCTTCTATAGATATTGCTATTGCAGTTGAATATGGAATTAAAATTCCAGAGATAGTAAGCCAAGTTCAGGATAATGTAAAGAAAACTGTTGAAACCATGACTGGTCTTTCGGTAGCTGCTGTTAATGTTTATGTTCAGAGCATTATTTTAAAAAAACCATCACAAAATAATCCAGAAACAAAATAATCATGGGCACCCTCTGAAATCAGAGGGTGCTAATTATTTGATAATGTATGAATTTTTAGGAAACAAAGTGTATTTTTAAAATAAATACGTTGATAATAATAATAATATAGTATAATTTATAATAGAGTATATCACTAGGAGGACACTATGAGTAGAAAAAGATCAAGAGAAGTAGCAATGGAGTTATTATTTGAAAATAGCATAAAAAAAGAGAAACCAGAAGAAATAATTGAAAACTTCTTAGAAAATACTGAGTATGATATAGAAAACTTAGACATGACATACATAAGAGATATATTATCAGGAATAGAAAGCAATATATCGCAAATAGATGAGACTATAGAAAAGTATCTAGTAAAATGGAAGCTTTCTAGAATATCAAAAGTAAATCTTTCTATTTTAAGACTTGCAACCTATGAGATATTATTTGATGATAAAATTCCATTTAGAGTTTCAATTAACGAAGCATTAGACTTGACAAGAAGATATTCCGATGAAAGTTCAGTTGCTTTTGTAAATGGAGTTTTAGATAAAATTTCAAAAAATAAATAGGGGGAGATTCAATTGGCACAGACTATTGATGGAAGGGCTTATGCTAAAAACTTAAAGTCATCTATGAAAGATCAGATTACTAAGGCCATAAAAAGAGGGGTTAGACCGCCTTGCTTAGCAACTGTATTAATATCAAATGATGGGGGTTCAGTATACTACGTAAACAACCAAAGAAAAGTCTGTGAAGAAATGGGAATTAACTTTAAACTTTTGAAATTAGATGAAAATACAAATGAAGAAGAAGTTTTAAAGGTTATAGACAATTTGAATAAAGACGAAAATGTAGATGGTATTATGCTCCAGGTTCCACTTCCTAAAGGGCTTAATGAAAATTTTATAACTAATAGAATAAGTCCAGAAAAGGACGTTGATGGACTTACTGATTTAAACACCGGAAAGTTTTATAGAGGTGAAAAGGCATTTGTCCCTTGTACTCCTAGAAGTGCATTAGAACTTATTAAAAGCACCAATTGTGATATCAAGGGAAAGAAAGCTGTTGTACTTGGCAGAAGCAATATAGTTGGAAAGCCTATGTTTCAGCTTTTGTTAAATGAAAATGCCACTGTGACTGTATGTCATTCAAAAACTGTAAACATTAAAGAAATCTGTAGTGAAGCAGATATATTAGTAGTGGCTATTGGTAAACCTAAATTTGTAGATAATTCTTTTGTGAAAGAAGGGGCTATTGTAATTGATGTAGGAACATCATCATTAGATGGAAAGATATGTGGAGATGTTGACTTTGATAAAGTATACGATAAGGCATCATATATAACCCCAGTTCCAGGAGGCGTTGGAGCTTTAACTACAACTTTGTTGGTAAAAAATACATGTGAGGCATGGGAAAGAAATGTTTGTAAAAACTTTAACAGTATCAGCATTAAATAATTATATCAAAAGAATTATTGATGGAGATGTTATATTAAACAATGTTTCATTAAAGGGAGAAATATCAAACTTTAAACTTCATAGTAGCGGACATATATATTTTTCTTTAAAAGATAATCTATCAAAAATAAATTGCATAATGTTTAAAGATAAAGCTAAGAACATAGATTTTGATTTTAAGGAAGGTATGCAGGTAGAGGTATTAGGAAGAGTGAAGGTATATGATAGGGAAGGCGTATATCAGATGTATTGCGATAGCATAAAGATGTCTGGTATGGGCGATATATACTTGGCTTTTTTAGAGACGAAGAAAAAGCTTGAAGAAAAAGGTGTTTTTAGAGAAGAACATAAAAAGGCACTTCCTAAATTTCCTAAAAGAGTAGGAATAATAACTTCACCTACAGGCGCGGCTATAAAAGATATAATAAATGTGGCTAGACGTAGAAATAAGAGTACTGACCTTATAATATATCCAGCGTTGGTTCAAGGCAATGGAGCTATAGAAGAAATAAAAAAAGGTATAGAAGTACTAAACTCAAAGCCAGATATAGATGTTATAATAATAGCACGTGGTGGAGGTGCTATTGAGGATTTAAAGGCATTTAATGATGAAAGTCTTGCTATGTCTATATATAAATCTAAAAAGCCTATAGTTACAGGTATAGGACATGAGATAGACTTTACCATAGCTGATTTTGTTGCAGACAGAAGGGCTTCAACACCTTCTGCTGCAGCAGAAATAACAATTCCTTCCTTTGAAACTTTAGAAAATGAGATAAAGACATTAGAAGTATCATTAAAAAATACAATTAATTTTATGATAGATAAAAAGGTATCAGAGGTTAAAATTTTAGAAAATGAAATTATGAAATACAGCCCTGAAACATTTATAGTAAATCAGTACTATTTATTGGATACATTAAAAGAAAAATTAAATCATATGATTAAGAATAATTTATCCATTAAAAATTTAGAAATATCAAATATGTACGATAAACTTTCAAATAATAATCCGTTAAATATATTAAATAAAGGATATTCTATTGTAAAAAACGAAGAAGATCATGTATTGAATAGCAAAAACGATTTGAATGAAAATACATATATAAATATTATTTTTAAAGACGGAGATGTAAAAGGTGAATTTTCTCCAATTAAGGAGTGATGAATTACTATGGCGAAAAAGGCTGAAAAGTATGAAGATAATCTTGAAAAATTACGTGACATTGTAAACATCATGGACAAAAACGAATTACCTTTAGAAGAGGCCATGAAAAAATATGAAGAAGGTATAAAGCTTTGTAATAAGCTTTATGCAACTTTAAAGAACTATGAAGAAAAAATACTCATATTAAACAATGAGGATAAAGAAGAGGAATTTAAAGAGATATGAGTACTATGAATAATTATAAAAAATACATTGAGCAGCATTTAAATGATTATTTTAAAGGTGCAGATGGGTATGATAAACTTATCTATGATTCTATGAAGTATAGCTTAAATCTTGGAGGAAAGAGATTAAGGCCTACTCTTATGATGATGACTTATAAGCTATATAAAAATGATTTTGAAAAAATTCTGCCATTAGCAGTTGCTTTAGAAATGATTCACACATATTCTTTAATTCATGATGATCTACCATGTATGGATAACGATGATTTAAGAAGAGGAAAACCTACTAATCATAAAGTATATGGTGATGGTATTGCAACACTTGCAGGAGATGGACTCTTAAATGAGGCTATGAATATAATGTTTGATTTTTCTTTAAATAATGGAAAAAAAGCTTTAGAGGCATCTGCACTAATAAGCCATGCATCAAGCTGTGAAGGAATGATTGGCGGTCAGGTAGTTGATATAATAAGTGAGGATAAAGAAATAACTATAGATGAACTTATATATATGCACAGCAAAAAAACAGGAGCTCTTATAAAAGTTGCCATATTATCTGGAGCTGTTATGGGAGAAGCTTCTTGTGATGACATAAAGCTTTTAGAAAGTTATGGAGAAAAACTTGGCTTGGCATTTCAAATTATAGATGATATTCTTGATGTAGTAGGAGATGAAAATGTATTAGGCAAGTCTCAAAGTGATGGTAACAATAACAAGAGTAATTTTATAAAATTTTATGGCTTGAATAAGTGTAAAAAATTAAGCCAAAACTTAACTTATGAATGTATAGATATTTTAAAGAAGTTAAATAGGAATACAAAAGAGCTTGAGACCTTAACATTAGAACTTTTAAACAGGAATTTTTAAGAGAATAGGAGAAATATACCAAATGTTAGAAAAATATAAAGAACCAAAAGATATAAAAAACATGTCTTTGGTTGAACTAGGTGTATTATCAGATGACATTAGAAAATTTTTAATAGACAATATATCTAAAACCGGAGGTCATTTAGCATCAAATCTAGGGGTAGTTGAATTAACTATAAGCTTATTTAATGTATTTAATATAGAGCGCGATAAAGTGATTTGGGATGTAGGACATCAAAGTTATGTATATAAGATGCTCACAGGAAGAAAAGATGAATTTAATACATTAAGACAATTTCAAGGCTTAAGTGGTTTTCCAAAACGAAATGAAAGCATATATGATGCTTTTGATACAGGGCATAGCAGTACATCAATATCTGCAGCTCTTGGTATAGCTAGAGCAAGAGATATATTTGAAAAGGATTTTAATGTTATAGCTGTTATTGGAGATGGAGCGCTTACAGGTGGAATGGCTCTTGAAGCCCTAAATGATTTAGGATTTAATAAAACAAAACTTATAATAATACTAAATGATAATCAAATGTCAATTTCGCAAAATGTCGGAGGATTATCTACATATTTAAGTACTATGAGAATGGACCCAGGATACAATAGGTTTAAAAAAGAATTTAATAACACAATGAGAAAAACGTCATTTGGGAAAAGCATAGTAAGTTCTATTAATAAAGTAAAAGACGGAATAAAGCAGATTATAGTTCCAGGAATGCTGTTTGAAGATATGGGAATAAAATATTTAGGACCTATAGACGGACACAACATTAAGGAATTAAGCAGGGTTCTAAAATTGGCCAAAGATTTAAATGAGCCTGTAATAATACACACTATAACTAAAAAAGGAAAAGGATACGAATATGCAGAAAAGTATCCGGACAAATTTCATGGAGTAGGACCATTCAATCCATGTAATGGAGAAAATAAAAAATCATCTTCAGAAACCTATTCTAGCGTATTTGGAGATGAGATGATACAGATTGCAGCTTCTAATAAAAAAGTTGTTGCTATAACTGCCGCTATGCCAGATGGAACTGGACTTAGGGATTTTGCAAAAAAATATCCAAACAGATTTTTTGATGTTGGTATAGCCGAACAACATGCAGTAACACTTGCAGCAGGACTTGCCACTCAAGGAATAAAGCCTGTTTTTGCAGTATATTCAACATTTTTACAAAGAGGTTACGATCAAGTTTTACATGATGTATGTATACAAAATTTGCCTGTAGTCTTTGCTATAGATAGAGCTGGCATAGTTGGAGAAGACGGAGAAACTCATCAAGGTATCTTTGACCTTTCTTATTTAACTCCACTTCCTAATATGACTATAATGGCTCCAAAATGTCTAAAAGATCTAAGGCTCATGTTAAATTGGGCAACTAAATATAAAGACGGTCCAGTGGCAATTAGATATCCACGTGGAGGAGAAGATAAGAACGTAGAATTTACTCCTCTTGAAAATATTGATTTTGGCAAGTGGAACATATTAAGCCATGGAGAAAAGGTTGCTATAATTGCTACAGGTAAAATGGTGACTCAGGTACTGAAAGTAAAAGATGATTTGAAAGAAAAGGGAATCAATCCTTTAATCATAGATGCATATTTTATAAAACCTATAGATAAGGATCTTATAAAATATTTAGTAGATAATAATTATAAAATTTTGACTATAGAAGACAACATTGTGGCAAGTGGACTTGGATCTCAAACGCTAGCTTATGCAAATTCATTAAAGAAACCATTTATAATGAAGAATTTAGGCTACAGAGATAGATTTGTACCACATGGAGATATAGAAAGTTTATACAAATTATCAAAATTAGATGTAGAGTCAATTAAAAAAGAAGTTATAGAACTTTAAGTAAAAAAATTGAGGAGTTAACAATGGGAGAAGCAAAAGAAAGACTTGATATTTTATTGGTAAATAAGGGCTTTTTTCAATCTAGGGAAAGAGCTAAAGCTAGTATAATGGCTGGAGATATTTTTGTAGATGGTATGAGAGTAGATAAAGCTGGTGAACGTGTAAAGGTCATAAGTAATATTGAAGTAAGAGGAGCAGAACTTCCATATGTAAGCAGAGGTGGCCTTAAACTTGAAAAGGCTATAGCGGAGTTTGGTATAGATTTAAACGAAAAAGTTTCAATGGACGTAGGTGCATCTACTGGTGGATTTACGGATTGTATGCTTCAAAATGGGGCAGTAAAGGTATTTTCAATTGATGTTGGGTACGGTCAATTTGCATGGAAATTAAGAATAGATCCTAGAGTTGTATGCATGGAACGTACAAACATAAGATATGTGGAAAAAGACTCTATAGGAATGGATATAGACTTTTCCAGTATAGATGTGTCATTCATATCCTTGAAAAAGGTAATTCCTAAAGTGATAGAACTCTTAGGTGAAAAAGGAGAAGTAGTGGCACTTATAAAACCACAATTTGAAGCAGGACGAGAAAAAGTTGGTAAAAAAGGTGTAGTAAGAGAAGCCTCAACCCATAAAGAAGTTATAGAGGGCATAGTTAACTATTTAAAAGAAATGAACATGAATATATTAAATTTAAGCTTCTCTCCAATTAAAGGACCAGAAGGAAATATAGAGTATTTAGTATATTTTTCAAAGAATTCTAAAAAGACTTCAAATTTTTATGAAGGGCTTATAGATGAAATAGTAAATAAATCTCATGAAAACTTATAGATATTTGGTTGGTGAAAGTATGAGGACAATAGGTATTAACGTCAATACTACAAAGGATAAAGACGGAAATGTTGTAAAGACGATAAAAGATATTATCAGTTCTAAGCTAGGTTCAGAAATATTAGTATTTAAAGATTCTAAAGGATTGACAAAAGAGAAATGTTCTAAATTAGACTTTATTATTGCATTAGGTGGAGATGGGACTATATTAAGTACAGCTAGAAAAGTATCAAAATATGAGATACCTATATTAGGAGTTAATATAGGTACCTTAGGATTTTTAGCTGCCGTTGAAATGTCTCAATTTGAAGATGCAATTATGGAAATTAGAGATGGAAGTTACGCTATAGAAGATAGAGTAATGATAGGGTGTGAAATCAACGGAAAGAAATTCTCTGCCCTTAATGACATTTTTATACAAAAAGGAACTTTGTCTAGTATAATAGATTTTTATATAGAAGTTGATGGGAAATTTTATGCGTCGTTTATAGCAGATGGAGTAATTTTTTCTACTCCAACAGGATCGACAGCATATTCATTATCAGCAGGAGGACCTGTGTTATTTCCTACTTTAGATGTATTAGAAATAACACCTATATGTCCACATACTCAAGGAATAAAAACTTTAATAATACCATGTGATTTAAATATAAAAATAAGGATAAAATCTAAAGATGACAATGTTTTTTTAAGTATTGATGGACAAGAATCTGTAATTTTAAATAAAATTTCATCAGTATCTTTAACTAAAAACAATTTTAAATGTAAAGTTATAAGATTAAATGACTATGATTATTTTGATATACTAAGAAATAAAATTCTTTGGAGAACTATGGAATGTGCAGGTGATAATTATGAAGATAAATAGACATGAAAAAATATTGGAACTCATAAAACTTAAGGACATAGAAACTCAAGAAGAACTTGCTCATGAACTTCGTGAAAATGGATTTAATGTAACTCAAGCTACAGTTTCAAGAGATATAAAAAATCTTCAACTTCTAAAGGTATTAACAAGAAAAGGAACTTATAAGTATGTTAGTCCACAAAAAAATAGCATGACTGATTTTTCTGACAAGCTAGTCAGTGTGTTTTCTCATACTGTGATTAGTGTTGAGCAGATAGATAATTTTGTAATAGTAAAAACTTTATCAGGTTCTGCGCCAGCAGCTGCAGAAGCGCTTGATGTATTAGGTCTTAATGAAGTGGCAGGAACTATAGCAGGGGATAACACTATATTCATTCTTGCAAGAAGTAAGGATATGGCAGAAACTATAGTAGAGAGAATTAATGAAATAACTGAGTAATTTAATAAGGTGGGAAATAGATGCTTCTTCAATTAAATATAAATAACTTTGCATTAATTGAAAAATTGTCGTTATGCTTTGATAAAGGATTCAATGTTCTTACCGGAGAAACAGGTGCAGGAAAATCTATTTTGATAGATGCTATAAATTATGTACTAGGAAGCAAATTTAATAGGGATCTCATAAGAACGGGTGAAAATAAAACCTATGTAGAAGCAGTATTTACTATTGAAACAAGCAAAGTTAAAAAATTTTTAGAAAATCAAAACATAGAATACGATGATCTCATAATAATAAGCAGGGAATCATTTCAAAATGGTAAGACTATTGCTAAAATTAATAATAAATCTGTTATACTTTCCACATTAAAGGAATTGTCGTCAGTGCTTTTAGATATACATGGGCAGCATGAAAACCAAAATTTATTGGATGTAGAAAAGCACATCTTTTATTTAGATTCTTATGGAGAGTTAGATTTAATAAAATCTTTACAAGAATATACTGCTAAATATAATGATCTTAGAGAGCTAAAGAATAAGATTAATTATTTAAATGGGAATGGTGATAGAGAAAATATAATAAATTATCTCGAATATCAAATCAAGGATATAGAGGAAGCTAAATTTATATCTAATGAGGAGATAGAACTAAGAGAGAGATTTAATATATTAAACAATGCCGAAAAAATAAACTACTCCATTAATAGCAGCTATTCTATATTATACAATAGCACTGATGAAGCTATGTCAGTTTATGATGCTTTAGGAGTTGCTATAAAGGAATTAAAGCCTATTGAGAAGCATTTAGATAGGATTAAATCCATTGCAGAAAGCTTAGAGAATTTTTACTTTAATTTAGAAGATATAATATCCGCATTAAGGGATATAAAAGATTCTGTTGTATATGATGAAAACGAACTTGAGAGAACTAATAGAAGAATTTATACTATAGATGCATACAAAAAGAGATATGGTAAAGAATCAGTTGAAGAACTAATAAAATTTAAAGAGTCTTTAATTAAAGAATATGATGAGATAGTTAATAGAGAAGAGATCATAGAAAAACTCAAAATTGAGCAAGGAGTACTTGAAGAAAAACTTCAGGTAATAGCAGATAAACTCCATGAAAAAAGAGTGAAAATTAGTGAGACTTTAACAAAAAGCATTCAAAATGAGTTAAATTACATAGGTCTTGAGAAAAGTCGATTTTTTATAGATATATCTGTAGAAAATGAGTTTAGAGAAAATGGAAAAGATAAAGTTCAGTTTTTAATTTCTACAAATCCTGGCGAGCCATTAAAACCATTGGAGCGTATAGTATCTGGTGGTGAACTTTCTAGAATAATGTTAGCTCTAAAGACTGTTTTTGTAGATAAGGATGAAATTCCTACAGTAATTTTTGATGAGATTGATACTGGAATAAGTGGAAGAGTAGCACAAAGTGTAGCTGAAAAAATGTATGTAATTTCTGATGATCACCAAGTATTTTGTGTAACGCATCTTCCACAAATAGCATCTATGTCTGATTATCATTTCAAAGTTGCAAAAGATGTAATAGATAATAAAACTTATACTAATGTTATTCAATTATCTCATAAAGAAAAAGAAGAAGAGATCGCAAGAATGATAGGTGGAGTAGAGATTACAAAAATAACCTTAGAAAATTCAAAAGAACTTATAAAGTTAGCACAAAATAAAAAAAATAAATTAAAAAAACACACATAAATTAAATAAATTAAGGGAAAAATAACCATGGGTATTTTAGCTATGGTTATTTATTTTTTGATAAACAATATTTAAATGAAGAGGTAGTTTTTTTGAAAAGATAAATTTCATTTACTTTTATAACACATAAAACACAACATAATAATTTTTTAATGAGGGCAATTTAAGAGTAAACTAAAAAGGAGGAGATAGTGTGAGAAATAAGAAAGTTATAAAGATATCCTCATTATTAGCTCCAATTTTTCTATGCGTTTGCTCTTTAGTAAGTGGAGTAAGAACTTTACCAGACACAGTATATGTAAAGGCAAATGAAAAGAATATTGAGAGTCATGTTCTTTCTTCGTATAGCAACACTTGTGCTACAAACAGCACCATTAACATTAATGATGAAAGCAATATGGCCGAGGTAAAGTTATTAGGTGTTCTTCCTGTAAAGTCAATTAAAGTAAAAAATATGCCTGATTTAGAGCTTTATCCCGGAGGAACACCAGTAGGTATAAAAATTAGCACAGAAGGATTATTGGTAGTAGCTTTTTCTGATATAGAAAATGAGAATGGAAAGATAGTAAGTCCAGCCCAAGAATGTGGAATAAATATAGGGGACATAATATTGGAAGCTAATGGTATAAAAGTAAAAAGCTCAGAAGAGCTAATAAAAATAATTAATAAAGAAAAAGATAAAACTATAGATCTTTTGATAATGAGAAAAAATGAAAAAATTGAAAAAAAGTTAGTTCCAATAAAATGTGACAAGGATGACAAATATAAAATAGGTCTTTGGCTTAGAGATTCTACGGCTGGGGTTGGAACCTTGACCTTTTATGATAAAAATACAAAAAGATTTGCTGCATTAGGTCACCCTATTACTGATGTTGATACAAATACCTTAATAAATATAGGAAAAGGAAATATAGTTCAATCTTCTATAATAAATGTAAGAAAAGGTGTTAGAGGAAATCCAGGAGAATTAAAAGGGATTTTTGTAGATGAAGATATGAGCATGGGAGATATTATAGATAACACCCAATGTGGAATATTTGGAAAAACTAAAAAAGACTTAATAAATCCTATTTTCAATAAACCTTTAAAAATAGGATTAAGAAATGAAATAAAAGAAGGTCCAGCACAAATAATAACTACTATTGATGAAAATGGACCTCAACTTTATGATATATCTATAGAAAAGTTGCTAGTACAAGATAAACCAGGACCTAAAAGTATGATAATAAAAGTAACCGACAAGACATTATTAGAAAAAACTGGTGGTATTATCCAAGGAATGAGTGGTAGTCCTATAATCCAAAATGACAAAATTGTAGGAGCAGTGACTCATGTCCTTATCAATAAACCCGATACAGGATACGGTATATATATTGAATGGATGATACAAGATTCTGGTATTTTAGCGAAATAACTAGCATTTATCTAAATTTAATAGTAAAATGAAAGCAAGAATAGCAAATAAAATTTTATAAAATGCTATTCTTGCTTTTTAAGCGTATATAGAGTAAATAAAAATAAAATAATAAATAAATTTATTATTTTTTCACAAAAAAGAATAATTTAGAAGGAATTTAGGTTTTTTTATAGAATATTTTAATTGTTAAGAAATGGAATTTGATATTGGAGGAGAGAATAACTATGGATCAAAACAAAATCACAGTTCTTATAGCAGATGATAATAAGGAATTTTGCAATATTTTAAACGATTACTTACTTAATCAAATGGATATACAAGTTATCGGTACAGCAAAAGATGGCTTGGAAGCATTAAGCTTAATCGAAGAAAGAAAACCTGATTTAGTAGTACTAGATATTATAATGCCTCATTTAGACGGATTAGGAGTGCTAGAAAAGTTAAATACTATGAATTTAAATCCTATGCCAAGAATAATAGTTCTTTCAGCAGTTGGACAAGACAAAATAACACAAAGAGCAATTACTCTAGGTGCAGATTATTATGTAATAAAACCTTTTGATATGGAAGTATTTACTCAAAGAATAAGACAAATGTTCAACAATACAATAAGTAGTGAGGAGTCTAAAAAGTCTGTTTCTATAGGAACTGTACAAGACACAAAAGTTAATTCAAAGAAAGAGCCAATGGATTTGGAAGCAGAAATAACAAATATAATTCATGAAATTGGAGTTCCAGCTCACATAAAAGGATATATGTATTTAAGAGAAGCTATAACAATGGTTGTAGAAGATATGGAACTATTATCAGCTGTAACTAAAGAATTATACCCTTCTATAGCTAAGAAATACAATACAACAGCTTCTAGAGTAGAAAGAGCAATAAGGCATGCAATAGAAGTAGCGTGGGGCAGAGGTCAAGTAGAGGCCATAAACAAGCTATTTGGATATACTGTTCATAATGATAAAGGCAAGCCAACTAATAGTGAATTTATTGCAATGGTAGCAGATAAGCTTAGACTTAAAAATAAAGTAAGCTAAAGCTAGTAATAGAGGCAAAGTTGAAAAATTCTAAACCAACCAACAACAATAATGGGGGTATGGAAAAGGGGTTTTGAAACCAATAAATATACAACATATATCACTTCTAATTCATAGGTTGGTAATTTATGATTAGGAGTGATTTTTTATGCCCAAAATTATTAAAACAAAAATTATTAATAGTATAATTGTAGAATACTTAGAGTATTGCAATTATAAAAATTTAAGATTAAAAACTATAAAATCATATCATCAAACTTTGATGCTTTTTGCAAAATATTTAGAAGAAGAACTAGAAATAACAGATATAAAGAAAGTTAATAAAAAGGTGGTAGAAGACTACTTAGCATTTACAAAAGATAAATGCAGTTAGAAAGCTAGATGGAGATATAGAGATAAAACAATATAGTGAAATAGCTGATGAAATAGACCTAATAGAAGTTTTAAAAGAGTTAGAAGCTGGAATATATCCAGTAGTAGCTTAAAACAAAATTCAAGGAGGAAAAGAAATGTCAATATATAGTAATAGTAATAATGATATTGTGAGTAACAATAATAAAGATGTTAATATTAATAATAATGGTAATAGTAACAATACGTTTATTGATAATAAGTCATTAGTTACCAATGACCAATCTGAAAAGGTAACAAGTAACAATATAACGGCTAATGCTAAAAGTAACTTTGATTTATTTATTACTTTAAGAGAAAGCGGTTATAGTTTAAAACAGATTTATGAGAATAAATTACTAGAATTATCATATGGTACATTAAAGAATTACAATTGCAAATATAATAAATTACAAATGGTTTAACTATGGAAAGTCAGTATTAATTTACTGGCTTTTTCTTATCTAATAAAAGATAAGTTTTATTTAACGGGAATAAATATATTAATTGATAAATTTACATATGGTATAATTTGTTATAGGGAGTGAGGGAGATAATTATGAAGGTTATTTATAAAATAACTTATCCTAATGGGAAAATATATATAGGTAAGGATTTAACAGATGATATTAATTATTTTGGTAGTGCTAATAGTAAATTGATCGAGTTAGATTTTATTATAGAGCAACGAAGAGATTTCACAATAAGAAAAGAAATTCTTTGGGAATCTGATTCAGCTACAGATAAAGAAGTTAATAAGAAAGAAATAGAGTTTATAAAGCTATATAAATCTAATAATCCATCTATTGGATATAATAGAAATCCAAAGTATAAAGAGAATTAAATAATATAGGAGGACAAGACATATGAAGCTATTTATAATTGGAAATGGGTTTGATTTAGCACATGGATTAAAAACATCATATGGTGATTTTAGGGACTATCTTGAGGAAGAAGATTGGTCTTATTTAGAATCGTTAGAAGATATGTATGGATTTTGTATTGATAGTAAAAGAGAATGGGTAAAGGAATATCTTTGGAGGGACTTTGAAATGAATCTTTCAGATATAGATGAAACAAGAATAATAGAAGTAGGAGAAAATATTGATTTAGGATTGGAAGGAGGAGATATAAGTTGTGAAGATACTCTCAATGAGTATTGGGATGAGCAATATAAATTTATTGAAAGATTAAATGAATTTGTTAAGAATTGGATTAAGCAACTGGATATAAGTACAATGAGAAAAACAGATAGAATCAATGAAGATACCAATGGACTTTTCATAACATTTAACTATACATTATTATTAGAAGAAGTTTATGGAGTTGAAGATTATGATATTTTACATATACACGGTTCAATTAATAATAATGATTCAGCCCCAGTAATTGGACACGGTAATAAAGAGAAAATAATTGAAATGAATGAAATTTCTAAGGATGCAGGAGAAAAGTTTGAGGAGAAAAAATGTAGTATTTATGGAGCAGTAGCAAATTATTATGAGAGAACATTAAAAGATGTGCAAGATTTTATAAGATGGAATAGAAGTTTCTTTTCAAGGTTAAATAGTGTTGATGAAATATTTATAATAGGTCACTCTTTAGGTGATGTTGATATGCCGTATTTTGATGAAATAAAAAATAATGTTAGTGATAATACAATATGGAATATTTATTATTATAATGATGATGATGAGATATTATATAGAGAAAAAATTATATCTATGGGTGTAAATGAAAGAAATATTAGGGTGTTAAAAACTGATGAGTTCTTTAACTTATAGTTGATTAGAATAATAAAAGTATGATTTTATTAAGGGAATTTTAAATGTTATAGTAAAATAATATAGTTTTCTTTATGAAGGAAATTGAGGGGGATAGTTATGCCGAAGTATGAAGGATTTTGTGAATTAAGTGAATCACAATTAATTGATGCGTTTTGTGATATTTTTTATGATGAATTAGAGTCTTGGTTTTCAGCAGATATTGCTTGTTGTGAAGATTGTTATAATAATTTTATTAATAAGTGGCCTGCTACATATTCAAGAAATGACGATTTTCAAAAAGTGTGTATAGATATAAAATGTTTTTATAGAGGGTCTATGCTTCAAGATTTTTTTTATGAAGAAGAGTGTTTACATTTAATTAAGAATATAGAGTGTCCACGTTGCAAAAATCCAATATGGAATTATTTTTGGCCATATAACTTTTCTTTTGATTTGCCAGATGGATTTGAAAGCGAATTAGAAGAAATAGATAAATTAGCAAGTGAAACTCCATTTTTACTTTTATCTCATCCATTAGCACGAGATGTTTATAGTGAGATAAAGAAGATTTCTGAAAAAGTAGAGGCTATTCATATTAATGAAAAGTATTATAGAGGTAGAATATTAAAACGAGAGAAAGAGTATCAGGAAAATGATTTAATGTGTGCTCCTAAACATTTGGTTAAAGAAGGTAGATATAATCATGCTGGTAATCCAGTTATATATTTAGCAGATAGTCCACTTACGAGTTTTTGCGAAATGAGAAAACCAAGTCAGGGGATAGTTCTTGCAGAGGTGAATATTACCAAAGAGCTAAAGGTTTTGGATTTAATTGAGTTAGAGGATGATTGGGATAGTGTATTGAATATTATTTCGTGGTCATCACTACTTAGTTCACCAAAAGAAGGAGAGGGATGGTATAAACCACAATATACTTTTACTAGGTTTGTCGCAGATTGTGCTAAACAATTAGGATTTGATGCAATTAAATATCCAAGTATTAGACATGGAAAGCATCATAACATAGTAATTTTAAATTGTATGAATAATTCTAGCAAGATAAAAATAGATAGCATTACTTACTTCAACAATAATGATAATAAAATTGATTTATAGATTAGAAGTTTATTAAAATAAAATATCGATTTGATTTAAGCTAAGAACTTGAGTGATTTCAGTTCTTAGCTTAAAAAAAAATATGCTATAATTATGTAGAAAAAAGGGGTGGGAAGAATGTTTACAGATGTTAAAGAAAAATTAAAAGAACTAGGAATATCTCCAATATTTTTTATTGGTTCAGGTTTGGCTAGAAGATATATAGGTAGTCCAAATTGGATTGGACTATTAGAAGAAGTAATGGAAGGAACTAATATAAGTTTTAAAAGATATAAACAAAAATATACATATAAAAATGAGATCCCTAATGAAGATGAAATTGATTTGGAATCGTTAGCACAAGAATTAGAAGATGTATATTTTGATAATATGTCAGAAGAAGATATGGATGATGATGGAAGTAAAGGCTACTATTACAGAAAAAGGGTTTCAAAAGTGATATCCCAATATTTGCAAGGTAAAGAAGAATTGAAAAGTAATGAAGAAGTGAAAGAATTAAAAAAACAAGTCCTTCTGCAATAATTACTACAAATTATGATGAAATGTTAGAAAAAATATTCGGAGATGAGTATACAGTTCATGTAGGACAAAACTCTTTATTAACGAATGTGTTAGATTGATATAATAATATAATTGGAAATAAATATACAATATTAAAACAGCGATTAGGCTGTTTTTTTGTACCTAAAATTTTAAAGTCTACTAGATATATTTAGTTTTATATCGAGGTAAGTATTCAATAGTTACTAGTAATTAATATATATGGTACAATATAAAATAAAAAAAGATGGATAAGATGATAGAAAGATTACCTTTTCATGAATTATTTTTTATCTACAATCTTAAATTTATTTTATAGAATAAAAACTTTCATAGCTCACTAAGTTGTGTCATAAATATAAGTATAGTGAGGAGGGATTTTATATGAAAATAAATTTTCTTGAAGGTTGTAGAAAACATATAAATGAAAATTACATTCTTTATATAGTTTCTTTTATGTTTGTTCTTATAGGTGTTGTAATGGGTATGTATGTGGTAAGATATATGGGTGATACATATAAAAACGATTTATCAAATTATTTATTAAGCTTTGTAAATGAAATTGGAGGTACTGAGATAAACAATAAATATATGCTTTTTCAAGGTATAAAAAATAATGTTTTAATATTGGGAGCTATATATATACTAGGTTTTACTATAGTAGGAATACCTTTTATCTTTGTTATAGACTTAATAAAAGGATTTACATTAGGATTTAGTTCGGCAGTTATAATAAACTCCTTAGGAACTAAAGGAATGATTTTTTCACTGTTAACGCTGGTTCCACAAAATCTTATATACGTGCCATGTATAATGTTTGCTTCTGTATTTTCTATAAATGTGGCATGGGGGAAAATAAAAGGCAAACTAAATAAATCCTATCCAGATGCTAAAGTAAATTCATCTTTTTGTACTTATGTAATGCTTGCAAGCATATTAGTAATCACTTTAGGAGCCATAGTGGAAGGCTATTTTTCTCCTTTCTTATTGAGCATAATATATAAATAATAAGTTATAAATTTATTATTTATTACAAAGGAATAAAGGGATTTTATGATAAATGTCGAATTATTTAGGATACAGCATTAATAATAATTAAGTAGGAGAGAGTTTATGGAGGATATAGTATTAGGTTATATTACTTACCTTAAAAAGAAAAAGCTTTCCGAGAGTACCATAGAATCTTATAAAAGAGATTTGAATAAGTATGTTTCTTTTATCAAAGAGAAAGATGAAGATTTAAAAGAAGCAGATGATATAACTATTATGGCATTTATTCAAAATTTATTAAGAGAAAAAATCTCAAATTCTTCTATAAATAGAAATATAGTTACTATAAGGGGGTTTTATAAGTACCTTTATAAAAAGGGAATTATTGATAGTTCGCCTGTAATAAGCTATGACTTACCAAAGGTTGAGAGAAACCTTCCAGAAACTCTTACTATAGAAGAAGTAGAGAAGCTTTTATCCATGCCTGATCTAGATACTGAAAAGGGTATCAGAGATAAGGCTATGCTAGAGCTTATGTATGCTACCGGAATGAAAGTTACAGAACTTATAAATTTAACTATATTTGATATCAATTTAAAAATGAATTATATAAAGTGCAAGGGCACTAAAGAAAAAGAACGAGTGATTCCTTTAGGATCAGTAGCAGTAAGATGTATTGAAAAATATTTAGAATCTAGAAATTTATATGTAGTACCAGATAACAATCTATTATTTTTTAATTCTAGAGGACATAAAATGACTAGGCAGGGTTTTTGGAAGATAGTAAAGGAATATGTTGAGGAAGCACATTTAGATAAACATGTAAATTTATATACCTTAAGACATTCTTTTGCAGTCCATCTTTTAGAGAATGGAGCTGACATTAAATCTGTTCAGGAATTGCTAGGTCATGTGGATTTATCAGCTACTCAAATATATTCTAGTATCACTAAAAAGAATAAATTAGCTGAGGTATACAAAAATGCTCATCCTCGTGCGTAAAAACTATCTATGTGAAAGTTATATAAACTTCGCATAAAGTTAAAAATACATTTATAAATTTTACTATATTAATAGAACTTTAATGAGGAGATGTTTACTTATGAGAATGTATGATTTAATTTTTAAAAAGAGAAATGGAGAAGAACTTTCCAAGGAAGAGATAAATTTCTTTGTTGATGGATATACCAAGGGAGAAATTCCAGATTACCAGGTGTCATCACTTTTAATGGCTATATATTTTCAAAAAATGAATAGTAGAGAAACTGCAGACCTTACTATGGCTATGGTGAACTCTGGAGACATATTAAGCTTAAAGGATATAGAAGGAATAAAAGTTGATAAGCATAGTACAGGTGGTGTAGGTGATACAACAACTTTAGTACTTGGACCAATGGTAGCATCATTAGGAATTCCAGTTGCAAAAATGTCTGGAAGAGGTCTTGGCCATACTGGAGGAACTATTGATAAGCTTGAGTCATTTAAAGGATTTTCAGTAGAAATGCCTGAAGAAAAATTTATAAGAAATGTAAACAATATAAAACTTGCAGTAGGAGGTCAAACAGGTGATTTAGCTCCTGCAGATAAAAAGTTATATGCACTAAGAGACGTTACAGGAACAGTAGATAATATTTCTCTTATTGCTTCAAGTATAATGAGCAAGAAGATAGCAGCTGGTGCAGATTCAATAGTTTTAGATGTAAAAGTTGGAGAAGGAGCTTTTATGAAAACTAAAGAGGATGCTCTTCATTTAGCAAAAGAAATGGTTTCAATAGGACGCAATTTAAAGAGAAACACAGTTGCTGTTATTTCTGATATGGATCAGCCTTTAGGAAAAGCTATTGGAAACGCTTTAGAGGTTGAAGAAGCCATAGAAACTTTAAAAGGAAATGGACCAAAAGATCTATTAGAACTATGCATGACTTTAGGAAGTGAAATGGTTGTATTAGCTGAAAAAGCTAAAGATAAAAATGAAGCTAGACAGATGCTAATGGAAACTATAGAATCTGGTAAAGCATTAAATAAGCTAAAAGAATTTGTTGTAGCTCAAGGAGGAGACATAAGCCCTATAGATGATACATCATTATTCCCACATGCTAAATATGTAATACCTGTTGAAAGTGACAGAGACGGTGTTGTATGCAAAATACATTCTCAAAATATAGGTATTATAGCTATGGAATTAGGAGCAGGAAGAGCTACCAAAGAAAGTACTATAGATTTAGCAGTAGGGTTAGTTCTTAATAAAAAAAGAGGAGAAAAAGTATCAAAGGGTGATGTAATAGCATACATACATGCTAATGATATGGAAAAGGCAGAAAAAGCGAAAGCTAAAATACTTGAGAGCTACGTTATAGAGAAGGACTATGAAGATAATATTCCATTAATATATGAAGTAGTTACAAAATAATAAAAATAAAAATCCTGATAGAATATAATACTATTCTGTCAGGATTTTATTTTTTTAGTGATAATTTAAATGAAATGGGAAAAGATATATTTGAAAGGAGGGTATGTATGAATACAAAAAATAAAAAAATAATATCATCTATACTAGCTGGAATATTATCTTTTTCTATTATAGGATCAGCTGGAAATGTTATAGCGAAAGCAGAGGAAAGTAAAGGACTAGATGTAGAGGCTAAGTCTGCTATACTCTTAGAACCTACAAGTGGTGAGGTTCTTTACGAAAAAAATTCTAAAGAAAAGTTTGCACCTGCTTCAGTTACAAAAGTTATGACAATGCTTTTAACTATGGAGGCTGTTGATAGCGGTAAAATTAAGCTTTCAGATAAAGTTACCTGCAGTGAAAATGCAAAAAAGATGGGTGGAAGCACAATGCTTCTTGATACTGGAGAAGTAAGAACTGTAGAAGAACTATTAAAAGGTGTTGGTATAGCATCAGGAAATGATGCTGCTGTTGCATTAGCAGAATACTTAGGGGGTAGTGAAGATGCCTTCGTTGTAATGATGAACACTAGAGCTAAAGAGCTAGGTATGAATGATACAACATTTAAAAATTGTAATGGACTTCCTGCAGAAGGACACGTATCAACTGCAAATGATATATCTATAATGTCAAGGGAACTTTTAAAGCATCCTACTATATTAAAATACACAGGTACATATATGGAGACAATATCAGAAGGAAGAAAGAGTCCTATAGAGCTTGTAAATCATAATAAACTTGTTAGATTCTTTAAGGGATGTGATGGTTTAAAAACAGGCTATACAGAAGAAGCTAAATATTGTATATCAGCTACATCAGTTAGAGAAGGGGTTAGAGTTCTAGCTGTAATTATGGGAGCTCCTAGCTATAAGATAAGAAATAGAGATGCCAGCATGCTTATGAACTATGGATTTTCTAAATTCTACAGTAAAAAGATAGTATCTAAAGATGATGATGTAGAAAAAATATTCTTAGACAGATATAAAGATAAATTTTTCATAGCTAAAGCTGCGGAAGATTTAAGTGTAACATTATCAAAAGGCAAAGAAGTAGAAATAACTCCTCAGTTAATATTAGATGAAAATAAAAAGTCATTTAAAGAAGGAGAAATTATAGGTACTTGCAAATATTACTCTGGAGAAAATTTAATTGGAGAAGTTAAAATATACAGTGACAGAGATGTCAAAAAGGGAACTTTCTTTGATAATATGAAGTACAATATAAAGAACCTTTTAAAAGGTGCAATTTAAAATAATGAGTCCTGTTATTATAGCAGGACTCATTATTGCGTCTTTATGATATAATTGATATTATATCTATGAGATTTAATGTTAATAAAGTAGGTGAACGAAAACAGTGTCAAATTTAAATATAAAACTTCAAAACTTTGAAGGACCTTTTGACTTATTGCTTCATCTTATTAAGAAAAATAAGATGAATATTTATGATATTAAAATTTATGATATCACTAACCAATATATAGAGTATTTAAAAAGCATGAAGGAAATGGATCTAGAACTTACCTCGGAATTTATAGTTATGGCAGCTACACTTTTGGAAATAAAGTCAAAGATGCTCTTACCCAAGCCTAAAATTGAAGAAGAGGAAGAAGACCCAAGAAAATTCCTTATGGAAAAGCTTATAGAGTATAAAAAATATAAGAGTTTATCAAACTTATTATTAGAAAGACGTGGAGATGATGGATATGTTTTCTGTAAAAAGCCAGAAATCATTGAAGATACTCTTCCAAAAGATAATAGCGAATTATTGAAGAATTTGACAATGCTTGAACTATATAATATATTTAATAATCTTATGAACATATATACAAATAAAATAAACAAGACTAATGTTATAGAAAGACAAATTCCTATTGATAAGTTTAAACTTGAAGATAAGTTAATTGAAGTTAGAAATATTCTTATGAAAAAAAGAAAGTTAAAATTCTCAGATCTAGAATCTATATGTAGCTGTAAAATGGAAGTAATAGTGACATTTTTAGCAGTTCTAGAACTTATGAAGGAAAAAGAAGTAACAGTACTACAACCACTTAATTTTGACAAGATATATATAGAAGGAGTTGCCAAGAATGAATATGATGTCACAGTGTGAAATAAGACAAGTTTACGATAGAAAAAGATATATATCTATAATAGAATCTCTGCTTTTTGCTAGTGGAGACCCTATGAAAGCGAAGGATATAGCTAGTATTTTAGAATGCTCGGAAAGCTATACTAAGGAAATTCTAGAAGAACTAAGAATTGAGTATAATAAAGAAGAAAGAGGAATAAAACTAGTATGTATAAATAAGATGTATCAGTTAGTTACAAAACCTGAAAACAGTGATTATATTCAAAAAATATTAAAGACTAATTCTAGACAATCTCTATCTCAAGCCGCTATAGAATCTCTAGCAATAATTGCTTACAAGCAGCCAATAACAAGAGTAGAAATAGATGAGATAAGGGGCGTAAAAAGTGAAAGTGCCATACAAAGGCTTCTAGAGAGAAATCTCATAAAAGAGTGCGGAAGAAAAGAAGTAATAGGAAGACCTATCCTTTATGGAACTACAGATGAATTTTTGCGTCAGTTTCAATTAGAAAACCTAAAAGAACTTCCAACCATAGATGAATTATCAGAAAAAGAAATCGCATTAGAAAATATAGATGAAGAAGAAGAGTAAAGAATGTCTTTACTCTTCATTGTTTTTATCTTTACAAAATGCATCTTTAAACATATCGATTACTTGAGGAATTGTGTCTACAATCTTATCATAAGTATTATCTGCATCCACTGGAAGCAATCTTACAGTTTCATTATGAATTACTAGAAATGCCACAGGTTTTACTGAAACTCCAGCACCAGAACCACCACCAAATGGGTTATTAGATGGCACAGGTGTAGTGTTAGCCTTTAAAGGAAATTCTGAACCACCAGAAGCAAAACCAAAACTAACTTTTGATATAGGCACTATGGTTGTAGTACCATCTTTAGTCTGAACAGCTTCTCCTACAATTGTATCTACGTCTATCATATCACGTAGATTTTCCATTGTAGATTTCATCAAATTTTCTATTGGATGATTTTCCATAAACAATAGCTAAGCGTGGCTTAGCTGCACCTCCTTTTCAAAATCTTTTCTGTGAAAATAATAAAATTTAATAGTAGCAAATGCTATATATATAAGTTTTGCTAAAGTTACATAAATTATACTCTCTGATTTAAAAGAAAAAATTGTATTATTAAAATGCGGTACTATATTAAACTTAAAATCTGATATGTTGAATACTATAGCTATAAGTCTATACACAGGATAATTAAGAGAATTTAGAATGCCATAAAGTATAGCTAAATTTGCAGCATCCTCAATTCCTATGTCTATATTAATATTTGTTTTAATGTTCAATTTTATAGAAGACTTATCTAAAAAATTTATAAAATCTTTGATGAAATGAATTTTCATTTTCTTTTTAGTTTTTCTTTTTTCTTTTTTAGATTCACCTTTTGGTGCTTTAAACTTCAATTTTTTATTATAAAAAAACAGCTGAATTTTTTTGTCAACATAATTAATCTTTACTTTTAAAGGGATTGGTATAAATAAAATTAATACTATAATGAATACCCAAACCATGAAAAAAATACCTCCATTAATAGTAGTATTGACTTAAAAATAGTAAAATAAACCACAAAAATAATTATTTAAAAAATGGATAAAATAATATGGAGTTATTTCATGAGAGGATGATAAAAATGAAAAAGTCTATAAAAATAATAAGCATTTTACTTATATTTAATATACTTTTTTTAGGCGCTGCTCCTAAAAACAGCAGTGATAACAAAGTAAAAAATATTAAAGTTGATGCTAGAAGTGCTATTGCAGTTGATGCAAATAGTAAAAGAGTTTTATACGATAAGGGTTCTCATAATATAATGCCCATGGCGAGTACAACAAAAATCATAACTTCATTAGTAGCAATAAAATATGGCAATCTAGATGAAGAATTTGAGATAAGCGGAAATGCATCATCTATAAGAGGCTCTAAAGTGGGATATAAAAAAGGAGAAAAAATAAAATTAAGAGAACTTCTATATGGACTTATGTATAAGTCAGGAAATGATGCTGCTATAGCTATTGCAGAAGGAGTAAGCGGATCTGTTGAGGAATTTGTGAAGGTCATGAATGAGTATGCTAAAGAAATAGGACTTATGGATTCCTCCTTTGAATCACCTCACGGTCTAGATAGCAACAAACACTATTCTAGTGCTTATGATTTAGCAATGGCCACAATAAAAGCACATGAAGAACCTTTTTTTAATGAAATAACCTCTACTAAATCTGTTGATGGAAACGAAAAAGGATTTTCTAGAAGCTATCAAAACATAAACAAAATTCTTTGGCAGATTCCAGGTGCCAATGGAGTTAAAACAGGATACACAGGAAATGCAGGAAAATGTCTAGTTTCTTCTGTAAATAATGGAACAAGTGATATAATAATAGTTGTTTTAAATTGTCCTGGGAGATGGAAAGAAACAGAAAAAATATACAACTATACAAAAGAAAAATATGAATATAAAACACCATTAATTAATGAGAATCTTCCAAAAGACATAAAAGAAAAGAAACTTCCATTTATGAAAGACAGCAACATAACCTACACAATAAATGTAAATGAAGAAGTCCTAGAAGAAAATAAACTTAAAGGTACAGTTAGGGTATATGAAAATGAAAAAGAAATATATCTAATATATGTATACTAAAGATTCAAATGCTAGATTGATATTAGTAATTCAATCTAGCGTTTATCTTTTACTCTTGAATTTATAAGGTGTATTATAGTAGTATAAAGATAAATCAAATAGTTTAAGGGGGAACAGCAATGATTAATGACAGAATATCAAAATTAAGAGAAATCTTAATAAAAAAATCAATAGACGCTTATATAATTCCAAGCAGTGATGACCACCAAAGTGAGTATGTTGGTGAGTATTTTAAATCAAGACAATGGATATCAGGCTTTACAGGATCGGCAGGAACAGTAGTTGTTACACGTGATAGTTCAGAATTATGGGCTGATGGCAGATATCATATACAAGCTGCAAATCAAATAAAAGGAACAGAGATAAATCTGCATAAATTAGGACTTCAAGGGGTTAAAAATCATGTTGAATGGTTAAAGGATACTTTGAAAGATGGAAGCAAAGTTTCATTTAATAGTAAAGTTATTTCAGTAAGTGCTTTTAAAGATATGCAAAATAAGTTTAAATCTAAAAATATAGAACTTATTCCAGCAGAAGATTTTATTGAAAAAATATGGCTAGACAGGCCTAATAAACCATTCAGTAAAGTGTTTATATTAGAAGAAAAATACGCTGGTGAAACAAGAGTAGATAAAATAAAAAGAGTAAGAGAAGAAATGAAGAAAAATGGGTCATCTTCTTATGTAATATCATGCCTTGATGATATAGCATGGTTACTAAATATTAGAGCTCATGACGTTTCAAATTATCCAGTTGTTATAAGCTATTTTATGATTAAAGAGGATAGTAATATTCTATATATAGACAGAAATAAACTTACTAAAGAAATAGAAGAGGAACTTTTAAGAGATGGAATAATAGTTAAGGATTATGAAGAAGTTTTAGATGATGTAAAAACTATAAAAAATCAAACTGTTTTTATAGATCCTGCTAAAACAAATGTATGGATTTATAATGCCATAGATTCAAGCAATAATATAGTTGAAAAAAGAAATATTACAACATATATGAAAGCTGTTAAGAACGAAGTTGAATTGCAAAATTATGAGAACTGCCAATTAAAAGATGGCGTTGCTATGGTAAAATTCATGAAATGGCTGAAAGATAATATAGGCAAAGAGTATATTGATGAGCTTTCAGCAGCTGAAAAATTAGAAAATTTTAGAAAAGAACAAGATTTATTTATAGAGACAAGTTTTACAAGTATAAGTGCATACAAGGCTAATGCTGCAATGATGCATTATGCGCCTACAAAAGAGAATAAAGCAGTACTTGAACCAAGAGGTATGTATTTAATAGATTCTGGTGGACAGTATTTTGATGGTACTACAGATATAACAAGAACTATAGCTTTGGGAAGTCTATCACAAGAAGAGAGAAAAGACTTTACATTAGTTTTAAAGGGACATATAGGCTTATCCCAAGCTAAATTTTTATATGGAACTACAGGAAGTAATTTAGACATATTAGCACGTAAACCTATGTGGGATAATGGTATAGATTATAAATGTGGAACTGGACATGGAGTAGGATTTCTTTTAAGCGTTCATGAAGGACCTCACAGCATTAGCACAGTGCCTAATACAGTTAAACTTGAAGAAGGCATGGTAGTAACTAACGAACCAGGTATCTATAAAGAAGGTAAACATGGAATAAGAACAGAAAATGTTTTAGTAGTAAAAGAATTCATGACAACAGAGCATGGAAGGTTTATGAAGTTTGAGCCTATAACTTATTGTCCTATAGATATAGATGCAATTGATAAAGAGTTTTTAACTGATACAGAGAAGACATGGCTTAATGAATATCACAAATTAGTTTATGATAAATTATCATCTAATTTAGACGACGAAACTAGAGAATGGCTACAAAAATATACAAAAGAAATATAAAGGATTAACAAACTCCACCATACTATAACATTTTTACTATAGCATGGTGGAGTTTTATTAATTTTAAATAGTAACCAAAAACCAACTACAACAATATAATATTATATACTTAAGATAAAAAGGAGGTATTTTATGAGTAAACGTAAAGATAGATGTTGTAGTGTATTTGTTACTGCCCCTCCATGTGGATATTATCCTCAATCTTGTTGCAATTATCCAGCACCTTATTCAAATTGTGGGTGTAATAATTGGAATAACTCCAATTGTTGTAATAGCTGTAATAACAATGGATGCGCAGATGGATTCGGTAATAACGCATGGTGGCTCATCATTCTCCTTCTCTTTGGAGGATTCGGAGGATGTGGATGCGGACTCTAAAATTAAAGTAGGGGTATTCCCCTGCTTTTTTTATTATGTATTAAGCAAGATAAAATTTATAGCACAAAACTCAATACATATATTTCCAAGGAAATTATTTTATTACTCTTGTTTACAGAATAATTATTATGTGTTTTAAATTTTCAAATGTAAACTTAAGGTTTGATTTGAATTTATACATTTTTTCATATAATATAGGGAGTAGCAAATAAAATGTATTTATATTGGAGTGAGTTCAATGGAAGAAAGATTACAAAAGGTTATGGCAAAATGCGGAATAGCTTCTAGAAGAAAATGTGAAGAGATTATTTTAGAAGGAAGAGTAAAAGTTAATGGTTTTGTAGTAAAAGAGCTTGGAACAAAAGTTATTGCAGGCAAAGATATAATTTTAGTTGACAATAAAGCCATAACTTTAGAAAAAAACAAAGTGTATATTATGCTTAATAAACCTGAAGGTTATGTAACTACAGTGAAAGATGAAAAAGGAAGAATGACCATTCTTGATTTAGTAGATGTAGATGAACGTATTTATCCTATAGGAAGACTAGATTATGATAGTTCAGGGCTTTTAATCCTTACTAATGATGGAGATATTTATAATAATTTAATTCATCCAAGCAGCACAATAGATAAAGTTTATATTGCTAAAGTATCAGGAGTTTTTACATCTTTAGAAATGAATAAATTCAAAAAAGGAGTAGACATAGGTGGATATATTACTGCTCCGAGTGATATTGAACTTATACATAAAGGGGAAGATTCGTGTAAAGTTAAAATAATTATTCATGAAGGAAAAAACAGACAAGTTAGAAGAATGTGCTCTGTTTTAGGTCATGATGTACTTACTCTTAAAAGAGTAGCTATAGGAAAACTTAATTTAGGTGATTTAGAAAAAGGGAAATGGAGACACCTTAGCAAAGAAGAAATAGATTATATAAAGTCACTTTAGAAAGGAGTAGAATAGGAGCATGTTTAGATACGTAGGAGATGTGAGTAATCTTAGTCACGATATAATAAAAAATTATGGAATTAAATTTAACGTTGCTTTAGATGGAACCCTTGGAAATGGAAACGATACAAAATTTTTAGAAAACCTGTTTAAAAAAACTTATTCATTTGACATTCAAAAAGAATGTATAGATAAATATGAAAAAGAGAATCCTTGCAATAAAGTGATACTTATTAATGATTCTCATGAAAAAGTAAAAGAATATATAGCATCTGAAAAAATTGATGCAGCTATGTTTAATTTAGGTTTTCTTCCTGGAGGAAATAAAAGTATAACAACTGAAGGTAGTAGTTCATTAAAAGCTATTAAGGACTCTTTGGAATTATTAATAGAAGGTGGAATAATGACTATTGCCTGTTATATAGGTCATGAAAAAGGGAAAGAAGAATATGAAATAATAAAAGATTATTTATGCAGTATAGATAAATTTAAATTTGGTGTTATGGAGCATAGTTTTTTGAATAGATCTCAAGTAGCTCCTAGGCTTATAGTTGTTGAAAAGAAGATATGTTAAGTGATAAAATCCTAGATTTGTTAAGGAATTTCAAGCTTGAATAAAACCTTAACAAATGTTAAAATGAAATAAATATTGCATTTTAGTCAATATACTAACATCTTTGGGTTGAAAAGAGGGTGCTATTTTTATGGAAAATACAAGTCAAGATTTAATGAGAAATATTCAAACTAAGTTTCCACGACTAAGCAAAGGTCAGAAATTAATTGCAGAATACATATTAAAACATTATGATAAAGCGGCTTTTATGACAGCAGCAAAATTAGGTACAAGTGTAGGCGTTAGTGAATCTACAGTTGTTAGATTTGCTAATGAATTAGGGTTTTCTGGATATCCTAAGCTTCAAAAAGCGTTGCAAGAGCTTATAAAGAACAAATTAACTACAGCACAAAGAATTGAGCTTTCAAATGATTTTATAACTGAAGAAAACGCTTTAAAAGGTGTTTTAAAAGCTGATATGGAAAATATAAGATCTACTCTTGAAAAAATTAACCATAAGACTTTTGAAGATGTAGTAGAACTTATATTTAAAGCTAAAAGAATTTATATAATAGGACTTAGAAGTTCTACAGCTTTATCAGACTTTTTAGGCTTTTATCTAAATGTAATTTTAGATAATGTAAAGGTTGTTAATTATGGTGTCAGCGATATATTTGAACAAATGTTTACTGTATCTGAAGGAGATCTTGTAATAGGTATCGGTTTCCCAAGATATGCAAAGAGAACTATTGAAGCTTTAACTTTTGCTCAAAGCAGAAATGCCAAAGTAGTTGCTATAACGGATAGCTTATTATCTCCATTAGCAGCTCAAGCTGATTACTCGCTAATAGCGCAAAGTAATATGGCATCTTTTGTAGATTCATTAGTTGCACCATTAAGTGTAATAAATGCTCTTATTATTGCTGTAGGACTTAGAGAAAAAGAAAAAATTTCATCTACCTATTCAAGCTTAGAATCTATTTGGGAAGAATATCAAGTTTATTCCTACAAAAATTCTATATAAAATTTAAATTTGATGAAGTTAAAAGGAGTCTACAGACTCCTTTTTTATATGCAGCTAAATTATTGACAGTACCTTTTCTAAGCTATACTATAGATATGTTACACGAGTAATCATGGGAGTTGAAGAAATATGAGCAAAGTTATAGTAATTGGAGCAGGTCCCGCTGGAATGATGGCGGCTCTAGAAGCTTCAAAAAATCATGAAGTCACATTAATAGAAAAAAATGAGAAAATCGGAAAGAAATTATATATAACAGGTAAAGGTAGATGTAATGTAACAAATGCAAAGGATATAGGAGAATTTTTTGATAACATACCTGGAAACCCTTATTTTTTGTATAGTGCATTGTACTCATTTACGAATCAAGATACAATTAGCCTTTTAGAAAATTTAGGAGTTTCTTTAAAAGTAGAAAGGGGAGACAGAGTATTTCCAAAATCAGATAAGTCATCTGATATAATAAATGCTTTTCAAAAAGCTTTAATAGATAGTGGTGTTAATATAAAATTAAATAGTAAAGTAACTAACGTACATTATTCTAATAATAAAATTCAATATATAGAAGTAAATAATAATACAAAAGTATATGCAGATTATTTTATAATGTGTACTGGAGGTATATCTTATCCTCAAACTGGTTCTACAGGAGATGGGCTTAAGTATAGCAAACTTATGGGACATAAGATTATAGAAACTAAAGGTTCTCTAGTTCCAATTCAGCTCAAAGAATCTTTTGTAAAAGAACTACAAGGTCTTTCTTTAAAAAATGTTGAGATAAAAATTCTTGAAGGTAAAAATTTAGTGTATAAAAACTTTGGGGAAATGCTATTTACTCATTTTGGAGTGTCCGGTCCTATAGTACTTACTGGAAGTAGATATATTGAAGAAGGTAGAAAGTACACTATTAAGATAAATCTTAAGCCAGCTCTTAATGAAAAGGAACTTGATGAAAGGATTCAAAGAGACTTTACAAAGAATATAAATAAGGATTTTAAAAATGCCCTTGATGAATTGCTTCCTCAAAAGATTATACCTACAATAATAAGATTAAGCGAAATTGATGAGAATAAGAAAATAAACTCAATAACAAGAGCAGAAAGAAAAAAATTGGTAAATTTAATACATGAGCTTACATTTGATGTAGAAAAATTACGACCTATAGATGAAGCAATAGTCACTGCTGGAGGAGTGGATATTGATGAAATAGATCCCTCTACAATGAAATCTAAAATAGTAGATAATCTATATTTTGCAGGAGAAGTCATGGATGTTGATGCTTTTACTGGAGGATATAACGTTCAAATTGCTTTTTCTACAGGCTACTTGGCAGGAAATAAGCTTGGAAAATAAAAATTAAATTATAAAAGCAAAAGAACTTGTAGTATATTTGTGATATAATGTTTATGTGAAAAAGCGATATAGAAAGGCGGAAAAGATATGAATTTGTCAGTTGCTATTGATGGACCAGCTGGTGCTGGCAAAAGTACTATAGCTAAATTATTAGGAGAAAAATTCAACCTAATGTATATAAACACAGGCTCTATGTACAGAGCTGTTACATTAAAAGCTTTAGAAAACCATATTAAAGCTGAAAACTTAAATGAATTAAACTCTTTAATGGATGATTTATCTATGCATTTTGAAAATGACAGACTTATATTAAACGGAGTAGACGTTAATGACGAATTAACTGTTCCAAAGATAAGCAATAATGTATCAGCATATGCTTCCATAAAAGAAGTAAGAGAAAAGCTAGTTAAGCTTCAGCAAAATATAGCTGAAAATTTCAATGTTATTATGGACGGACGAGATATAGGTACAGTTGTTTTAAAAAATGCTACATTCAAATTCTTTTTAACAGCAACTCCAGAAGAGAGAGCTGATAGGAGATATAAGGAACTAATTTCAAAGGGAATTAACAGTAATTATGATGAAATTCTTCAAGATATAAAAAGACGTGATTATATAGATTCTCATAGAGATATAGATCCATTAAAAAAAGCAGATGATGCTATAGAGATTGATACAACTGGATTAGGTATATCCGAAGTAGTAGATAAAATGGCATGCATTATTGAAGAAACTTTAAAGGAGATTAATTAATATTGATGGATAAGCAAGTAATTTTAGCATCAAATGCAGGATTTTGTTTTGGGGTTAAAAGAGCAGTTGATGAGGCTTTGGAAGTAAAGAGGCAGCATCCTGGTATTACTGTTTATACTTTAGGACCGTTAATACATAACTCACATGCGGTAAATTTTTTTAAAGATAAAAATATTGAGCCTATGGAATTAGGTAATATTGAACATTTAAAACCAAATGATTTTATAATAATAAGATCTCACGGTATACCAAAAGACATATATGAGTATTTGAAGGAAAAAAAGCTCAATATAATAGATGCTACATGTCCTTTTGTAACAAAAATTCAGAAAAAAGCTGAAGAGTATTATAAAAAAGGTTACAAAATAATTATAGTTGGAGATGGTAATCATCCAGAAGTTATAGGAATCAACGGATGGTGCAACAATTCATCGATATTCTATAAGAATGGTGAATTTAGTGAAGAGCTGCCTAACAAAGTATGTGTTTTGTCACAAACTACTGAAAAACAGGAGAACTTTGAGAAGGCTATCCAATATGTATCAAAACACTGTAAGGAATTTGTAGCGTTTAATACAATATGCTCTGCAACAAATGAAAGACAGACAAGTGCAACTGAATTATCAAGTAAAGTTGATGCAATGATAGTTCTTGGTGGAAAAAACAGTTCCAATACTACTAAGTTGTATGAAATATGTCTTAATAATTGCAGCAACACTATTCATGTAGAATCTGCACAGGATATTCCTGAAAGTTTTCTTAACGGAGAGAATTTTAAAAAAATTGGTATTACAGCTGGTGCATCTACACCAGATTGGATTATAAAGGAGGCTATAAATAAAATGAATAATGAAAATGTTATGGATATGAACGATGTTATGAATTATATGGACGAAAATGAAAGAAAAATCTATGTTGGCCAAAAAATCAAGGGAATTATTGTTTCTATGAATAATGATGGCATATACGTAAATATAAACTATAAGGTTGAAGGTATAATTCCAACAACTGAAATCTCAATTGAAGAAGTTAATAGCTTTAAAATGGGTGATGAAATAGAAGCAAAGGTAATACAAAGAGTCAACGAAAATGGAAATGTAGTTTTATCAAGAATAGAAGTAGAGAAAGAAGTTTCTTTATCTGAGTTAAAAGCTCATTTTGAAAACAAAGAGAATATAAATGTTACTATAAAAGAAGAAATTAAGGGCGGTCTTATAACAACCTATAAAGGAATAAACTTATTCTTACCTGCATCTTTAGTAGATTTATATCACGTAGATAAGCTAAGCGATTATATTGGAAAAGAACTTGAAGTAAGTATAATAGAATTTGTAGAAGGTAAGAGAGAAAACAAGATGGTAGTTTCAAGAAAAGCTATCTTAGTAAAAGAAAAAGAAGAAATAGAAGCAAAAGCGTGGGAAAACTTTGAATTAGGTGAAACTTATGAAGGTACTGTAAAAAGAATTGCAAACTTCGGTGCTTTTGTAGAAGTAAATGGAGTAGACGGACTTTTACACCTTTCAGAAATGAGCTGGGGTAAAATAGATAATCCTAAGAGCATTTTAAAAATCAATGAAAAGATTAAAGTTAAAATTATAGCTTTAGATAAAGAAAATAAAAAGCTTTCTTTAAGTGTTAAGGCATTATTAGAAAATCCTTGGAATGATATATGTGACAAATACCCTGAAGGTAATATAGCTCTTGGTAAAGTGGTTAGATTTGCAAGTTTTGGAGCTTTCATTGAATTAGAACCAGGAGTAGATGGACTAGTTCACTTATCAGAAATAAGCCATAAGAGAATTGAAAAAGCAGATGAAATGCTTTCTATTGGGGAAAATGTTAAAGTAAAAATATTAAAAGTTGACAAAGAAAATAAGAAGATCTCTTTAAGCATTAAAGCTACAGAATAATTTATTTCATAATATACGTGTTATAATTTACTTTATACACGTATATTATTTTGTAATAATTTAATTAATCAACAGTATATTTATATTGTCACTTTAAAATTTATTTATTTTATAAATATTTCATGGGGTATATTATGATTAAGTTAAAAAAAGTCAAAAGAAATCAAATATCAATTTTAAGAGAATTAAGTTCTAAATCCAATAGTTTTAATATATTAAATCAAGATTTTTTCTATATATATGACTCTTTAAACTTTATAGAAAAGTTTGTATTTAAAAGGGATGTACGGTTTATATTTAAAGATGATATTTTAAGCGGATATATATGGTATGATAGTATTGAAAATGGAACATTTTACATAAAGTCATTTTATTTAAATGATGATTTTATAAATAGCTTCAAGAAAACTGACTTTGATCTATTTCTTTTAAAAAATGAAATAGATACTATAGTATGTTCAAGTGATGGCAAAAATATATTGAAGGAATTTTTAAACTCTCTAGACTTTAAACCTTATGATGAGTCTATAGAATTAATATATGATTTAGATAAGTATTCATCTATGAATTATGATAGTACTCTTAAAACCGAGAGTTTTAAAGAAAATACCCATGAAGAAATTAGATGCAATATACAAAATAGTGTATTTCATAATGAAAATAGAACTCCTCTAACTTTAAAAGACATATATATGGAAGAAGAACAGGACTATTATATACCTGAAGCTAGTATCTTTGTAAAGAAAGATGAAAAGTATATAGGTTATGGACAAATAATTGAAGATAATGAAAGTGGTATAATAGTAAATGTAGGTATATTAGAAGAGTATAGAGGAAATGGATATAGTAAATTTCTAATAGATAATCTTTTACTCAAAAGTAAAGAACTTGGGTTTGAATCAATAAAGATCAAAACTCATAAAGATAATACTGTAGCACTAAATCTCTATAAATCCATGGGATTTATAGAAGAGCGTGAAGTAATTTTATGGCGTTATAATAAAAGGGAGCATTACAAAATAGCTAACTTATAGCCATGGAGCAAAGATACTTTTGCTTAACATAAAAGGAACTTTCAACTCTCTAGGCATAAATTAGCCCTAGAGAGCAGAAGTTCCTTTATTCATATAATTCTTTATAGGTATTCAACGCTTTATTAAGTATATATCCAGCTTCTTTTAGCTCATCACTTTTAATACAGTATGAGATTCGAACTTGGTCTTTTCCTAATCCCTCGGTGATGTAAAAATCTTGAGCCGGTGTTAAAAATATTGTTTTATTTTCATAAGAATAGTCTGTAAGGAGCCATTTGGCAAAATGCTCACAATTTTTAATAGGGAGCTTCGCAACTATATAGAAAGCACCTGCAGGCTTTTCACATACAACTCCAGGTATAGTTTTTAATGCAGAATACAGTATGTCCCTTCTTTTTGCATACTTTTCATTAACTTTTTTAAAATAAATTTTCGGAGTATTAATTAAATTAGCAGCACCAATTTGATCAACACTGGATACCGATAATCGTGCTTGACAAAGTTTAGTACATTGAGTTATTACTTCCTTATTTTTAGAAGCTAAAACCCCTATACGAGCACCACAAGCACTATATCTTTTAGATATGCTATCTATAAGGATTATATTGTTCCATGCATGCTTAATTGTCATCATAGGAGTATACTTACAATCATCATATACGAATTCCCTATAAACTTCGTCTGTAATTATAAAAATATCATTTTCAACAGCTATATCAGCAAGAATTTTTATTTCTTCAGGAGTATAAACTACACCCGTAGGATTACTTGGATTAGACATTAAAATTGCTTTAGTTCTTGGATTTATCCTTTTTTCTATCTCTTCTTTAGAAGGAAGATGAAATCCATCCTCAGGCCTTGTCAATATAGAGGATATTGTAACACCTGAAATATCAGCAAAAGTGTTATAGTTTGTATAGAAAGGCTCTGGGATTAAAACCTCATCTCCTATATCACAGATAGTCATTAATGCAAACAGTAAAGCTTCACTACCTCCACATGTTATAAGAATTTCATCCTTTTCTAAATGTATATCCCATTCTTTATAATAATCAATAAAACTATTTATAAGTTTTTTGTCCCCTAAAGAATCGGAGTATTTTAAAACTTTTTTCTCATAAGTTTGTATTCCTTTAAAGAATTCTCTAGGTGTTTCTATATCAGGTTGCCCTATATTTAATGGATAAACTTTTTTTCCATGTTTTTTTGCTTCCTCTGCAAAAGGTACCAATTTACGTATTGGAGAAAACTGCATACTATTACTTCGGTTTGATAAATTCATTTTTCCCTCTCCCCTTAAAACTTAACTTTAAAATCAGTATCATTCTAAACCATTATTGATTTCAGTTATAATATTTTCTTTTGGAATATAACAAGTTTTGTTGTAAACTAAATTATACGAAGTTCCATTATAAAAACCACGATCAATTATAGAATTAAACTTGTTAATTGTATTTAAGTTGTCTTTTGGATCTTTTTTTGCATCATACATACTTATCACTCCTTTAGCACTAGTTTTGCCTAAAAGAGGATATTTTATTAAGAAATATCGATATTTTCTGTAAATATATCAATACATGTATAAGCTTATAAAGAGTTTATCAATAAAGTACAATATTTGTTTAGAGCCACAATATATAAATAAATTATTTATAGTGGTTCTCAAATACATATGACTATAAATTACAAAAAAACCCTAGTCTTTATTTTATATAGCTTATTATGTTATAATACTAAAGAAATTAAAAGAATTTTGGAGGAAGTTATGATAGATAATAATGAAATAATTACTGATAATTTAAATAAAAAAGAAAGCTTTTTCATTTCTACTTTTGGATGTCAGATGAATGAAGAAGATTCAGAGAAAATGTCAGGTATGCTTAAGTCAATGGGATATGAAAAGGCAGAAAATAAAGAAGAAGCTTCTATAATCATATTCAATACTTGTTGTGTAAGAGAAAATGCAGAACTTAAAGTCTTCGGAAACTTAGGAGCTTTAAAAGGATTAAAGAAAAAGAGACCTGACCTTATAATAGGAATATGCGGATGTATGATGCAGCAAAAGGGAATGGCTGAAGAAATAATGGAAAAGTTCCCATTTGTAGATATGATTTTTGGTACTCATAACGCTTATAAATTCCCAGAGTATTTAAATAGAGTTAAACAAGAAGGAAAAGCTGTATGTGAAATCTATAATGAAGAGACAGAAATAGTTGAAGGACTTCCTTTAGATAGAGAAAGTTCTATAAAAGCATTTGTAACTATAATGTATGGATGTAACAACTTCTGTACATACTGTATAGTTCCTTATGTTAGAGGAAGAGAAAGAAGCAGAAAGCCTGAAGATATAGAAAATGAGATAAAGGATCTTGTAGCTAATGGATATAAGGAAATAACTCTTTTAGGACAAAACGTAAATTCCTACGGAAAGGGCTTAGATGAGGAAATTGACTTTGCAAAGCTTCTAAGAAGGATAAATGAAATTGACGGTCTTGAGAGAATAAGATTCATGACATCTCATCCTAAGGATCTATCTGATGATGTTATCTACGCTATAAGAGACTGCGGAAAGATATGCGAACAAATCCATCTTCCAGTACAAAGCGGCTCAGATGATATCTTAAAGAAGATGAATAGACATTATGATAGAGAAAAATATTTATCAATAATAGAGAAAATTAAAAAAGAAATACCTGGAGTTGCTATAACTACAGATATAATAGTTGGATTCCCAGGAGAAAGCGAAGAAGACTTTGAAGGAACTTTAGATATGATAAAAGAAGTTGAATATGATTCAGCATTTACTTTTATCTATTCAAGAAGAAAATATACTCCTGCAGATATGATGCTTAATCAAGTAGATGATTCTGTTAAACATGAACGCTTCAATAGACTTGTAGAAGTTGTTAATGAAATATGTGCTAAAAAGAACTTAGAGTATGAAGGAAAATGTGTAGAGGTACTAGTTGAAGGACCAAGTAAAAATGATGATAATAAGCTTATGGGAAGAACTAGAACCGGTAAGCTAGTAAACTTTACAGGTTCTAAAGACAGTATAGGAAAGCTTGTAAATGTAAAGATAACAAAAGCCTCTTCATTTTCTTTAAAGGGAGAAGAAGTATTATAAGGAAATCAGCTCTTAATTTTTTTAAGAGCTTTTTCTACATCAATGATGTAAGGAGGGAAAGATGATGAAATTGACTCCAATGATGGAGCAGTATATGCAGATAAAAGCCAGACATGAAGATTGTATTTTATTTTTCAGACTTGGTGACTTTTATGAAATGTTCTTTAAAGATGCGGAGATAGCCTCTAAAGAATTAGAGCTGGTACTAACAGGTAAAGACTGCGGTATGGAAGAGAGAGCTCCTATGTGTGGAATTCCTCATCACGCAGCTAAAGGATACATAGGTCGTCTTATTTCAAAAGGATATAAGGTTGCTATTTGTGAACAAGTCGAGGACCCAGCACTTGCCAAGGGAATAGTTAAAAGAGATGTAATAAAGATAATAACCCCTGGAACTTTTAACGATGATAGTTTTATAGATGAAAATAAAAATAATTTTATAATGACTATTTATGATGAAGATGGATTCTTGTCTTTAAGCTTCGTTGATATATCAACAGGAGAATTTTACAATACATGCTTTAGAGATGAAATATCAATAATAAGTGACGAAATCTCTAAATTTAAACCAACAGAAATATTATGCCCGCCATCATCAAAATCTATAATAGAATCCTTAGAATTAGATGGTAGTTCAGTTATCACAGAAAGGCCTTTAGATTACTTTGAAGAGATAGATGAAGCTATGATAAAAGAGCGATTTGGAAATAACACATCTAGCACCCATCCTGTATCTTTAAAATGTATAAATGGAATTCTTAAATATATATTTGAAACTCAAAAGGTATCTCTTACTAATATAAATGCTATAGAATTTTATAGTATCAAAGATACAATGACTATAGATATAAACTCTAGAAGAAATTTAGAGCTTACAGAAAATATAAGAGATAAAGGAAAAAGAGGAAGTCTTCTTTGGGTTCTAGATAAATGCTCCACAGCTATGGGAAGCAGAACTTTAAGAAGATGGATAGATCAGCCTTTAATAACGAAAAATGAAATCGAGAAAAGACTCGAGGGCGTAGAGGAAATATTGAAAAACCTTAATCAGTGCGAGCTCTTAGAAGATGCATTAAAAAGAATTTATGATATAGAAAGGCTTGTAGGAAAGATATCTTCTAAAAATGTTAATGCAAAAGAACTATTGACATTGAAAAACTCCATAGAAAACATCCCTCCTATAAAAGATATTTTAAAGGAATTTAATTCACCAATACTTAAAGATATGTATGATAATCTTGATGAATTAAAAGATATTGCAGCTCTTATTGATGAATCCATATGTTCTAACCCAGCTATAACTTTAAAAGAAGGAAACATAATAAAAGAAGGATTCAACAAATATGTAGATGAGTATAGAGATGCAAAATTTCATGGTAAGCAATGGATAGCTTCTTTAGAAAATACAGAAAGAGAAGTTACTGGCATTAAGTCTTTAAAGGTAGGTTATAATAAAGTATTCGGATACTATATAGAAATAAGCAAAGCGAACTATAGTTCTATTCCCGAAGGACGTTACATAAGAAAACAAACCTTGGCTAATGCAGAAAGATTTATTACTGAAGATTTAAAAGAGATGGAAAATAAAATTCTAGGTGCAGAAGAAAAATTATGCTCATTAGAATATGAACTATTCCTTTCTATAAGAGACAGCATAGAAAAGCAAATAGGAAGGATGCAGATTAGTGCTAAAATATTAGGTGAGCTTGATACTTTAGCTAATTTCAGCAGAATAGCATTAGAAAATAATTTTGTAAAACCATCAATAAATGATAGTGATGAACTTACAATTGTAGAAGGGCGTCATCCTGTAGTAGAAAAAGTAATTGATAGCGGAACTTTTGTAAGTAATAATACTAAACTAAACTGCAGTGACAATGAGCTTTTAATAATTACAGGACCTAATATGGCAGGAAAATCTACCTATATGCGTCAAGTAGCCTTAATAACTATAATGGCTCAAATAGGATCTTTCGTACCTGCAAAAGAAGCAAACATATCTATATGTGACAAGATATTTACTAGAATAGGAGCTTCTGATGATCTATCTGGCGGTAAGAGTACATTCATGGTGGAAATGTGGGAAGTTTCTAATATATTAAAAAATGCAACTAATAAAAGCTTAGTACTATTAGATGAGGTAGGACGTGGAACAAGTACTTACGATGGTTTAAGTATTGCTTGGTCAGTTATAGAGTATATATGCAACAACAAAAATCTTAGATGTAAAACTCTTTTTGCAACACATTATCATGAACTCACTGCTCTAGAAGGAAAAATTCAAGGAGTTAAGAATTATTCTGTTGCGGTAAAGGAGCTTAACAACAATATCATATTTTTAAGAAAAATAGTAGAGGGGGGAGCGGATCAGTCTTATGGTATAGAAGTTGCCAAACTTGCTGGTCTGCCTAAAGAAGTAGTAGAAAGAGCCAAAACAATTTTAAAATCCCTAGAAGATGAAAAATCCTCTAATCATTCTACAAAAATATCTAATTCTTATGAAAACAGTGCTGCAGCTGTTACTTTAGATGAAGTAAAAGAAGAAGCTAAAAAAGAGATAAAAGCTTCTTCTACTAAAAAGCACAAGAATAAAAATAATGAACTTCAAATATCCTTTAATGATCTTGAAAAAGATACATTTATTCAAGATTTAGGAGAAATAGATATAATGTCTATGACTCCACTGGAAGCTATGAATTCATTTTATGAGGTCATAAGGAAGGCCAAAAAATTACGTTAGGGTGTGATGTATTTTGAAACGAATAAATCTTCTTGATATTGACACATCAAATAAAATAGCAGCAGGAGAAGTGGTTGAAAGACCTTCTTCTGTTGTAAAAGAACTTCTAGAAAACAGCATAGATGCTGATGCTAAAAATATAACTATAGAAATCAAAGATGGAGGAGAGTCTCTTATACGTATTATCGATGATGGTATAGGTATACATCCTCAAGATATAGATAAGGCGTTTTTGCCCCATGCTACAAGCAAAATAAAAGGAGCAGATGATTTATTTAATATAACAACTATGGGTTTTAGAGGAGAAGCCTTAGCTAGTATTGCAGCAGTTTCTCACACTAAGCTTACAAGCAGAACAGAAGAATTCGAATATGGAAGAGAAATCATAGTAGATGGAGGGACTATATCAGAAATCAATGATACTGGCTCTAACAAAGGAACTATTATAGAGGTAAAAGACTTATTCTTTAATGTACCTGCACGTAAGAAATTTTTAAAAAGTACTTCAAGAGAGAGTGCTATAATAAGCGATATTATAAATAAAATTGCTCTTGCAAACAAAGATATAGCAATAACATTTTATAATAACGGCAAAAAATCTCTAAGGACATACGGAACAGGGAATTTAGCTGACTGCATTAGAGCGGTTTATGATAAAAATATAATGGATAACCTCAATTATTTTGAAGGACATATAGATGAAGCGTCAGTATACGGATATATAGGTAATGAATCTATAAGCAGAGGAAGTCGAAGCCATCAAAGTATATTTGTAAATAAAAGATTTATCAAAAATAGATTTATTATAACAGCTGTAGAAAATGCTTTTAAATCATTTTTACCAATAAACAAATTCCCATTCTTCCTATTGTTTTTAGATATATATCCTGAACTTATAGATGTAAATATACATCCTACAAAATCAGAAATTAAATTTTCAGATGAAAGAAAAATCTTCAAGCTCATATTTGATGCTGTTCATAGTGCTCTTCGCAGGTCGTTAGAAGACTCTTTCATGCTTCCAGAGGAAAAAGAAGCTTCCAAAGACCAAAGCTATGAGAATTTATCCTATTTATCAAAAGATATTTTAATAAATGAGCCTGTAATATCTAATGAAAGAAAGCTTTATGAGAATACTTCAAAAGATGAAAATGCACTAATCACAGATAATAAGGATACAGAACTTTTGAAAGAAAATAATATCATAAATCATGGTTCTTTCAAAGAAAAGAACGTAAGTTCTGAAAACTTTAAACCTTATACTGATGAGATTCAAAATGAGCCTTTAAAAGTAGAAATACCGGTGGATCTTAAATCTAATAGCACTTGCATTGCTGATACTAAAATAACTCCAAAACTTCCTCCTATAAGGATAATAGGCCAGTTTAATAAGACTTATATAATAGGAGAATATAATAGTGATTTGTATCTAATAGATCAGCATGCAGCTCACGAAAAAATGCTGTTTGAAAGATATAAAAGAGAGATTAAAACTAGAAATATAATAAGCCAGCCTCTTTTAATGCCTCTTGTATTTGAATTAAGTGATGAAGATTTCGCTTTTTATTTAGAAAATCAGGATGTTTTCAAAAACTCAGGTTTTAATATTGAAATATTTGGAGATAATACATTAAATATAAAAGAATGTCCTTATATCTTAGGTAAAGCAGATTTAAAGGAATTCTTTATAGCTACGCTTAATGATATAAAGAATTTAGGAAGCGGCAGCGTAGAGGATGTTAAGTACAATAAAATAGCACAGATGGCATGCAAAAAAGCGGTGAAAGCTAATGAAGAGCTTACATTAGATGAAATGAAACATCTTATAGATGAGGTGAAATATATGGAAGATCCATACACTTGCCCCCATGGAAGACCTACCATTATAAAATTCACTTTATATGAACTGGAAAAAAGATTTAAAAGGATTCAATAGGAGGATATATGACAGATAATAAAATTTTGGTTTTGAGCGGTCCTACTGCAGTGGGGAAAACAAGTTTATCTATAGAACTCGCTCATAAACTCAATGGGGAAATAATCTCTTGTGACTCTATGCAGATATACAAATATATGGATATAGGTTCTGCTAAGATTACAAGTGAGGAAATGGACGGAATTCCTCATCACATGATAGACATAATAGAGCCTAATGAAAGTTTCACTGTAGCGGATTTTAAAGAACGAGCTTCAAAATTAATAAATGATATTAAGTCAAGAGGAAAGCTTCCAATGCTAGTAGGAGGCACTGGATTATATATAGATTCTATAATATGCAATCTTTCCTTTACTGATGGAAATAAAGATGATGAATACAGAATATATTTAGAATCTCTTGCTAAAGAAAAGGGAAAAGAATACGTTCATAAACTTTTAGAAGAAGTTGATAGCATAAGTGCTAAGAATATTCATTATAACAACTTAAAGCGTGTTATACGAGCTCTAGAGGTGTTTAAAATCACAGGTAAACCATTTAGCGAATATAATATAGGCGAAAAAAAGTATGACGTTCCTTATGATGTATATTATTATGTGCTTACCATGAATAGAGGCGAGCTTTACGAAAGAATAAATAAAAGAGTAGACATAATGTTTGATGATGGACTTTTAGAAGAAGTTCAAAAATTAAAAGATTTAGGTTACAATTCTGAGATGCAATCTATGAATGGAATAGGTTATAAAGAACTTTTACATTACTTAGATGGAAATATATCTTTAGAAGAGGCTAAAGATATGATAAAGCAGGGAAGTAGAAATTATGCTAAAAGGCAGCTAACATGGTTTAGAAAAGACAACAGGGTTAAATATTTAGATAAAGACATAATATCTCAGAATGATATAGTAAATAAAATATTAAGTGACATAAGTAGTATATAGCGTTATAATATAATAAAGTAGTTGTGTGTGGAGGGATATTTATGAATAAGTCAGCCAATAATTTACAAGATATATTTTTAAATGGTGCTAGAAAAAACAGAATACCTGTTATTATATATTTAACTAACGGTTTTCAATTAAAGGGTTTTGTAAAAGGATTTGATAGTTACATAGTTGTATTAGAAACAGATGGAAAACAAATGTTAGTATATAAGCACGCTATAAGTACAATAACCCCTGGAAAGCCGATACTATTCAATAATAACAATCATGAAAATGAAAAATAATATTTAATAGAATAGGTGCAATATACCTATTCTTTTTTATGCAATATCTTTTAAATGGAGGTTTTAAGACAATATGTTAGATGTTACTAAAGAGTTATTTTTAAAAAAGTACAATATAAATCAAAAAGTTTTTGATTTATATAAAGAGGCTATAAAAGATGTAGAGACTCAATTTGCAATTTATGATGAAATAAGAGAATATAACCAAGCTAAGGTTCTTACTGCATTTCAAGAAGAACGTATAAGCGATACGCATTTCACTAATTCATCCGGATACGGATATGATGATATAGGTCGTGAATCATTAGATAAGGTATATGCTAGAATATTTAACTGTGAAAGCGCCCTTGTTAGACCCCACTTCGTAAATGGTACTCACGCTATAGGAGCAGCTTTATTTGGCAATTTAAGACCTGGTGATACTATGCTTTCTATAGGAGGGCTTCCTTATGATACATTACATAGTATTATAGGCATCAGCGGAGAAAAGAACATAGGTTCGCTTATGGAATATGGAGTAAAATACAAAAAAGTAGATCTTATAAATGATGGATTTGATTTTGATGCAATAAAAGAGACTCTTTCTTCTGATGAAACTATAAAGTTAGTTCATATACAGCGTTCCACAGGATACGGATGGAGAAAATCTTTTACAATAGAAAATCTTTGTGAAGTCATATCTTTTGTAAAGAACTTGAGAAGCGATGTAATAGTGTTTGTAGACAATTGCTATGGTGAATTTATAGATACAAAAGAACCTACAGATGTTGGAGCAGATTTAGTTGCAGGATCGCTTATAAAGAATATCGGAGGCGGTATAGCTCCAACAGGCGGATATATAGCTGGAAAGAAAGAATATGTAGATCAAGCTGCTTATAGATTAACTATACCTGGCATAGGAGGGGAGTGCGGTTCTACTTTTGGAGTTATGAGAACTCTTTTCCAAGGTCTATTCTTAGCTCCTCATGTAGCTATGGAGGCTGTAAAAGGTGCAATACTATGTTCTAGAATAATGGAACTTGCAGGATTTGAAGTTCTTCCAAAATATACAGATAAGAGAAGCGATATAATTCAAGCTATAAAGTTCGGAAACAAAGAAAATTTAATTAATTTCTGTAAGGGTATACAAAAAGGTTCTCCTGTAGATTCATTTGTTGAGTGTGAGCCATGGGCTATGCCAGGATATGCTGACGAGGTAATAATGGCTGCAGGAGCATTTATTCAAGGTTCATCCATAGAGTTATCTGCTGATGCTCCTATAAGAGAACCATTTATAGCTTACCTTCAGGGCGGACTTACATTTGATCATGCTAAGATAGGAATACTTATAGCTTTATCTAAAATTCTTAAATAACATAAGAACACAAATCCCCATGACTATGTTTTAGTCATGGGGATTTGTTAAAAATTAGTATTTTCTATAGATAGCAACTAGCTTTCCTAAGATGGAGCACGTATCAACTATTATAGGTGACATAGTTGAATTTTCAGGCTGTAACCTTATATGGTCTGATTCTTTGAAAAATCTTTTTATAGTAGCCTCATTATCAATTAAAGCAACTACGATTTCTCCGTTATTTGCACTTGAAGCTTTTTCAATAATGGCAAAATCCCCATCTTGAATACCAGCTTCAATCATACTTTCTCCCATTACTTTTAACATAAACAATTCTCTATCATGCTTTACAAAGTTAGCTGGAAGTGCAAAAGTATCTTCTATGTTTTCAAAGGCTAATACAGGCATTCCTGCAGTGACTCTACCTATTACAGGTATATGAATAAATTCTTTATTACCATGGTTGAGTTCTAATATTTCTAAAGCTCTAGGTTTTGTAGGATCCCTTTTTATAAGACCTTTCTTTTCTAGTCTCTTAAGATGTCCATGTACTGTAGATGTAGATCTTAAAGAAACAGCTTCGCATATTTCTCTTACTGATGGGGGATATCCCTTTTCCTCTGTGTACTTTTTTAGAAATTCATATATTTCGGATTGTTTTTGATTTTTGCATTCAGCCATATTTTCCACCTCTCAATTCTACTCACATTATAACATATTTATAATACCATATCAAACTTATGTTCTTAAAGTTTGATTTAAATAAACAGTTTTGATATAATGAATAAGTTAAGTAGGAGGGATGTCATTTATGAAAAAATGTTTATTTGATGAATCTAAAATATGTACCGAAGATTGTGATGAATGCTTTAAATGCGAATATGATCCTAACAAGACATGCGATAACTGTGGAAAATGCTTAGGAATAGACGGAGTAGATATAAGAGGTATAAAAGTAGAAGAAATTGCAGAAAACGAAGATGAAAGCAAAGAGTATACAAATGATATAATAGAGGATACTTACATATCTCATGAACCTATATATGACGATTACAAAGAAGGGGAAGATACTTGGGATTTCATAGATGACATAAAGGATTTAAAGGACCTTATAGAGAATCCAAAAAATCTGTCAGAAGAGTTCATAGAAGAGTTCCCAGGGCTTATAAGATTAAAAAACAAGGATAAATAATTAAAGAGAGTATTATAGATATAGGATATTTAGTATAAATTACTACTAATTCCTATATCTTTTTTATATATGTATATTACTAAATATAGTTAATATTTTGGAAAATTATGTTATAATAAAACATGTAAGTTAATTCCTAATTGTAACTTATTATGAATTAAATAAGGATTTTGGTTAAGAAGAATAAAAGGGGTTTTTATGAAAAATAATTATGATAAATCTGTATTTAAGGGTTTACTGATTCAAGGAAAGTTACACGAGGCTGTTACATATCTCGAAAGATTTGAAGAGAAAGCCGCAGATGTAAAGAAGTATTATGAAAGGTTTAATTGCAGGAAATTTAGAAATAAAATCAGGAATACAAAAAGTTACTATAAATATGATGGATGGCTTTGTATCTAGGAGCTGGCTTGATTTTATATCTTTTGGACTCATTGGAACAGGCGGTTGGGCATCAGAGAATGGTGAATTATTCTGTGTTAGAAAGTCTTATAAAAAAGAACTTAACAAACCTTCATTTAATGTTTCGTATTTAAAACATGAAGCTCAACATCTTTCTGACTATGAACTTTTTTCTGCACATGAAATCAATGATGATATGATTGGCATAAAATTAGAGTATCGAGCTAAGTTAGCCGAATTAATATATTATCCTAATCTTAAATTATTTCATTCATTTATGCATGAGGCTAATAATGAAAATAAAAATAATAGCCATTCTTATGCATCTTATCTAATCGTAAGTAATTTATCTAAAGAAATATTTAATGAGGAGTATGTAAGTTCATGGTCTAGGTGGCGAGGAAAGGGAAAGAAAGTTAGAGAATATGCCTATAAATTGTTAGAAGAACATACAGAGGCTATTAAAGCGCCTAGCAAAGGCTAAATTAAAGATTCAAATTTTTCTTAGACATGATGAACAATCTTAATATATTACGAACTAAAGTCCAGCAATATTTGCTGGACTTTTTGATTAAACATAATACACATAGTTTTTTATTTAAACCATAATTATAAATAGAGTAGAGCGTAACACCTTATTCATCACTTAACGGATTTGATTTTACTGCTTCTCTTAGAGTTTCGTTGTCTACATGAGTATAAATCTGAGTGGTAGAAATATTTTCGTGACCTAAAATTTGCTGCAGACTTCTAATATCTACATTGCCATGCTTGTACATTAATGTCGCAGCAGTATGACGTAATTTGTGAGGAGTATATTTATTTTTTGTAAGGCCAGCTTCTTGAGTGTATTTTTTAACTAGCCTTTCTACACTGCGAACACTTATCTGTCTATTCTTATTACTTATAAATAAAGAATTCTTTTCAGCTTCAGGGAGCTTCGAACCATCTCTTACAGCTAAATAATCAGATATAGCTTTTAAGCAGGCTTTATTTAGGTAAACCGTACGTTCCTTATTACCTTTTCCGATTATAGTCAAAGTATCTTCCTTTATTTTTGTCACATCAATACTGCATAGTTCCGACACCCGGAGACCGCAGTTTAAAAACAGCGTAAGTATACAATAATCCCTTTCATAATTCTTACTAGTATCATCTAAGGAGCGCAAAAGCGTCTGGCTTTCGCTCAAAGTAAGATAAATAGGGTTCCTTTTGCTTATTTTAGGCGATTCTAGCTCTGTAGCTGGGTTTTCATCTATGATTTTGCTTTTACCATTAAGATATTTAAAGAATGATTTCAATGTGGCAACTTTTCTAGCACGAGCATAAGAACCATTATTCCTATATTTTTCAGTAAAAGATAAAAAAGCATACAAATCGCTTAGCTTTATGGAACGTATAACTTTATTTCCTATATCATCAATTGGAATTTCTTCAAACTCACAATCTTCTTCATTTAAACCTTTATATATTTTTATAAATCTAAAAAACATTATAAGATCTGCTTTATATGCAGCTATTGTGTTAGGAGATTTTCCTTTGATTACATCTAAATAATTTAGAAATTCTATTAAGGTTTGAGGCAGCGAGTTAATTTCTTTTAAATCATCTATATTATATTTCATATCTTTTTAAAGCCTCCAAATAAAAATTAAAGCTGTCAATTTTTCTATGTACATTATATATTTTAAGCCACCAAGGGTTATTTAACAAGTTTTATGATAAAAATACATGTTTTATCTTCTAATCAATAAAAATCTTTCCAATAACGTCGTGAAATGTATATTTCACGACGTTATTGGAGTGTATTTTTCTATACAAAGTCGTTCGATAGTTATATACATTTATTTACATCATATCCATTTTGGTAAATTTCTAGATTGTTTTATATTTTTATTGTAGATTTATGTTATCTAAGAAATACTTTTTTCTGAAATTACGTCAAAATCTACGTTCTAAATTTATTTTGTTTAAATTTGAATTTTTTTAGAAAATCCCTAAAGGAATTTCGAGTTTTTCCATTACATAATATTTTTTTGAGTTTTTTGTGACTTATTTATAAATTCATCTTTGGTAACATTTATATAAACATATCCACAAATATTAAATCTAAAATAAAAAAAGATGGATTCATTCACGAATCCATCTTTTTTTCCTTTTAAACATTTATCTCTGCAGTTTTTCCTAAACAATCTTTATTTGCATCTAATATAGGCTTTATATATTCATTTATAAATACTTCAACTTGACCAGGAGCTCTACCTATAAAATTCTTCGGATCAACAACTGAAAGAATTTCTTCTTTTGATAATCCAAAACTCGAATCATTTATTATTCTATCTAAAAGATCATTGCTTAATCCTTCTTCTTTTACACGTCTAGCAGCTTCCATAGAATGCACTCTTATTTTTTCATGAAGTTCCTGTCTATCCCCTCCTCTTTTTACAGCTTCCATCATTATATTTTCTGTAGCCATAAAAGGAAGTTCACTGTTAACACGTGAAGATATCACTTTTTTATATACAACTAAATTTTCTACTATATTTGAATAAAGATTTAAAACTCCATCTAAAGCCAAGAAACCTTCTGCTATAGATATTCTCTTGTTTGCAGAATCATCTAGTGTTCTTTCAAACCATTGAGTTGAAGCTGTAATAGCTGGATTTAATGCATCTACTATTACATATCTAGCAAGAGAGCCTAATCTTTCAGAACGCATAGGATTTCTCTTGTATGCCATAGCTGAAGATCCTATTTGATGCTTCTCAAATGGCTCTTCTATTTCTTTTAAGTGTTGAAGTATTCTCATATCATTGCTAAATTTATAAGCGCTTTGAGCTACTTCCGAAAGAGTATTTAAAACTATAGAATCAACTTTTCTAGAATAAGTTTGACCTGTTACATAATAACTTTCTTTAAAGTCAAATTTATTAGCAACCATCTTATCCAGCTTTATTACTAGATCTTCATCATTATCGAAAAGATTCATAAAGCTCGCTTGTGTTCCTGTAGTACCTTTTACTCCCCTCATTCTTAAAGTTGATAAAACATGATCTATATTCTCTAAGTCCAAAGCCAAATCTTGAAGCCATAAAGTGGCTCTCTTTCCCACTGTAGTAAGCTGTGCAGGTTGAAGATGTGTAAATCCTAATGTAGGAAGACTCTTGTACTCAAGAGCAAACTTAGATAATGAGTCCATAACATTTAAAATTTTAGTTCTTATAACTTTTAACGCTTCTCTCATTATTATTATATCTGTGTTATCTCCAACATAGCAACTTGTTGCTCCAAGATGTATTATCCCTTTTGCACTTGGGCATTGAAGGCCATAAGCATAAACGTGACTCATAACATCATGTCTAACTTCACGTTCTCTCTTTTCTGCATCTTCATAATTTATATTATGTATATTAGCTTTTAATTCATTTATTTGTTCATCCGTTATATTTAATCCGAGTTCCTTTTCACATTCAGCTAAAGCAACCCAAAGTTTTCTCCAAGTTGTAAATTTCATTTCATCCGAAAACAAGTAGCTCATCTCGTGGGATGCATACCTAGTGTTTAATGGTGTACTATATTCATTTCTCATATTCAGCCTCCGTACGAATATTATTTTTTGAAATTTTATTTTCATTCGTATTATACCATAAATTCATAATTTTTTTTAGTTATATTTTAAAATATTTATAATATAATTTACTAGAATTAATTATTTGGAGGTATAATTATGTTCAAACTTAATATTTTAGATAAGACAGCTATACTATTAACATTAATAGGCTCTATTAACTGGGCGCTTATAGGGTTATTTAAATTTGATGTAGTTAGAGCTATTTTCAGTTTTTCTCCATTAGTTCAGCGTATTGTATACTTGATCATAGGATTTTCAGCAATATATGTATCTCTATTAATTATAAGAGAAAAGACTAATTTGTCAAAAAATAATTAAGAGCCACTATATAGTGACTCTTAATTTTTATGTTAAATTACTCTTCGATTGACTCGATTAATTTAACGATTTCTTCAACAGCTAAAGTTTCATCGTCTCCAGATGCTATAACAGTAACATTTGCATCTTTAGTAACTCCTAGAGATAAAACTCCTATTAAGCTTTTTATGTTAGCTTTCTTTCCATTGAACTCCATGCTTACATCTGATTTGAATGATGAAGCCTTTTTTACAAGTAGTGTTGCTGGTCTAGCATGAAGACCTGTTGCATTTTTTACTACTACCTCTTTAGATACCATAATTACCACCTCTTTAAATTTTTAATTAACTACTATATTATATCATTTTTTTCGTACAATTCAACGCTAAACAATAATCTTTTGTTAAATATTCAAAGAAATCTTGTACATTTTAATAATTTATTTAAAATTTTATATAAAATAAAGAGTTTGATTTTACTCAAACTCTTTATGTATACATTTACTATCTTGGTTGAACTATTAGCTTAATAGCTGTTCTTTCTTCTCCATCAATCTCTATATCAGTGAATGCTGGAACGCAAACGATATCTTTCCCCGCCGGTGCAACAAAACCCCTTGCAATAGCTACTGCCTTTACAGCTTGATTGATAGCCCCTGCTCCTATTGCTTGAATCTCCACGATATTTTTTTCTTTTAAGATTGCTGCTAAAGCTCCTGCTACCGAATTTGGATTTGATTTTGTTGAAACTTTTAGTACTTCCATTAAAATTTTCCCCCCTATGTATATAGTCTGAAATATAATTGCTCTTTTATATTATTCTACATATATAGCCCAAACCCTTTTATGAATTTTCACAAAAATAAAATACATTTTGTTAAACAAAATGTATTTTATAATAATTATTATTTTGCATAGTCAACTGCACGGGTTTCTCTTATAACATTTATCTTTATTTGACCAGGATATTCTAATTCATCTTCTATCCTCTTAACTATATTTCTTGCCATATCTACAGCCCCTGCATCATCAATTTGTTCTGGTTTCACCATAATTCTGATTTCTCTTCCTGCTTGAATGGCATATGATTTTTCTACACCTTCATAAGAATTTGCTATATCTTCTAATTTTTCTAATCTCTTGATGTAAGTTTCTAAAGTTTCTCTTCTTGCACCAGGTCTAGCTGCAGAAATAGCATCTGCTGCTTGAACTAATACAGCTTCTAGAGATAACATTTCAATGTCGCCATGATGAGCACCTATTGCATTAACTATTATTGGTGACTCATGATACTTTTTAGCTACATCTGCGCCTATTAAGGCATGAGGTCCTTCAATTTCATGATCTAAAGCTTTACCGATGTCATGTAACAATCCAGCACGTTTAGCCAAAGTAACATCTAAACCTAATTCAGCTGCCATAAGTGATGCTAAATGAGCAACTTCCATAGAGTGTTTTAAAACGTTTTGACCATAACTTGTTCTATACTTTAATCTTCCAAGAAGCTTTATAAGCTCTCCATGAAGTCCGTGAACACCAGTTTCAAATGTCGCTTGTTCACCTTCTTCTTTAATATCATTTTCGATATCTTTCTTAGCTCTTTCAACCATCTCTTCAATCCTAGCTGGATGAATTCTTCCATCTACTATTAACTTCTCTAAAGCAATTCTTGCAATTTCTCTTCTTATCGGATCAAAACTTGAAAGTATTACAGCTTCTGGAGTATCATCTATAATTAAATCAACCCCTGTTAAGGTTTCCAAAGTTCGTATGTTTCTACCTTCTCTACCTATTATTCTGCCTTTCATTTCATCATTTGGCAAAGCTACTACGTGTACTGTAGATTCTGAGACGTGATCTGCTGCACATCTTTGTATAGCACCAGTTATTATTTCCTTTGCCCTTTTTTCAGCTTCATCTTTAGCCTTGCTTTCAATGTCTTTAATCATAAGAGCTGCTTCATGCTTTACTTCTTTATTAACTTCCCTCAAAAGCAAATCTTTTGCTTCTTCAGTAGTTAATCCTGAAATTCTTTCTAGCTCTTCTCTCTCTTTAGCATAAAGTTCCTTTACATTTGCCTCAACCTGTTCAACATCTTGAAACTTTTTAGCAATAACTTCTTCCTTTTTTTCGAGCAAATCATTCTTTTTATCGAGTGATTCCTCTCTTTGAATTAATCTTCTTTCTAATCTTTGAATTTCATTTCTTCTTTCACGTGATTCTTTTTCAAAATCACTTCTTAATCTGTGAACCTCTTCTTTAGCTTCAAGAATAGATTCTTTCTTTAAAGACTCAGCTTCTCTTTTTGTATTCTCAAGCATAGCTTGAGCTTCTTGCTCTGCCTTTAATATGTTACTCTCAGATTCTTTAGCTTTTTTATTTAGTCTAAAATACAACACACCACAAAGTATGAATAATAATACAAGTATTATAGTAAATACATATTGTAATTGCATTTGTAACACCTCCTTGGCTTTCTTGGAATTTAATACTTTAGTCAAAACGAAAGTCCAAAAAAGTGTAATATATCCTAACTTTATGTGAATATGATAAACCAGTATTTGTATTTATTTTATATTAATTTTAAATATATGTCAAGACAATAAGAGGCAAGATTTTCTCTTACCTCTTACTTTAATAAACTATTTTTTTGTCTCTTTTACATCTTTTGAATTTTCTTTTTCTGCAGCTACTTCTGATTTTAAGTTAGCTACAGGAAGATTGTGTTTGTTTCTTATTATCTCATCAATTTCATTTAGTACTTCAGGGTTTTCTTTTAAGTATTGTTTAGCATTTTCTCTACCCTGTCCTAGTCTTATATCTTTATAAGAGAACCAAGCACCGCTTTTTTGAACTATTTCTTCTTTTACTCCTACATCTAATACATTACCTTCTCTTGATATTCCGCCATTATACATTATATCAAATTCAGCTTGCCTAAATGGAGGTGCTACCTTATTTTTTATAACCTTTATACGAGTTCTATTTCCTATTATTTCATCACCTTGCTTAATAGAATCTATTCTTCTTATATCCATTCTTACAGAAGCATAAAATTTAAGAGCTCTTCCACCTGGTGTAGTTTCAGGATTTCCAAACATAATTCCTACTTTTTCTCTTAGCTGGTTAATGAAAACAACACAGCAATTAGATTTATTTATAGTACCTGCAAGCTTTCTTAAAGCTTGAGACATAAGTCTTGCTTGTAGTCCAACGTGAGAATCTCCCATTTCACCATCTATTTCTGCTTTAGGCACTAAGGCAGCAACAGAGTCTACTACAACTATATCTATAGCTCCTGAACGAACTAAGGCTTCTGCTATCTCTAAAGCCTGTTCTCCTGTGTCTGGTTGAGAAACAATTAAGTTATCTACATCTACACCTAATACTTTAGCATAAGCAGGATCTAATGCATGTTCTGCGTCTATAAAGGCAGCCGCTCCCCCTGCTTTCTGTGCTTCAGCTATCATATGTAAAGTCACAGTAGTCTTACCAGAAGATTCTGGTCCATATATCTCTATGATTCTTCCCTTAGGAACTCCGCCTATTCCTAAAGCTATATCTAAGTCTAAACATCCTGTTGAAATTGCATCTAAAGTTAAAACGCTATTTTCTCCAAGTTTCATAACTGATCCTTTACCAAACTGCTTTTCTATTTGACCCATAGCAGCTTCAATAGCTTTCATTTTTTCAATATCTAAATTTGCCATAAAGACACCACCTTCCGAACATTTGTTCTATATATATGAATTATACATCATATTTTAATTATAGTCAATAATATAAAAGCTCCTATATATAGGAACTTTTATAAATTTATCTTAGATTATATCCATGGACATAAAACTTATACTTATTTTTCAACATTTAAAACGTGTTTGTTTTTAACAAAATAGTCTACTCCAGATATTATAGTTATAATAACCGCTGCAGCTAATGCTATGTTAGGTACATAATTGAAGAAATCTCTAAAGAAAGCACTGTTATTTAAAGCATTTGTTAAAGTTATTGATGTAGATATATTTATCTTTAGAAGTAATATAACTATAGTTACTATCTGGATAACTGTCTTAAGTTTACCCCAATAGCTAGCCGCTATAACTATACCTTCAGAAGCTGCTATAGTTCTTAGTCCACTTACTGCAAACTCTCTAGCGATTATTATAATTGCAGCCCAGCTTGGTATAACCTGAAACTCTACTAAAGAGATTAAAGCCGATGTAACCAAAAGTTTATCTGCTAATGGATCCATGAATTTTCCGAAGCGAGTTATTTGATTTCTGCTTCTTGCGATATATCCATCTAGCTTATCAGTGAGAGATGCTATAATAAATATTCCTGTAGCTATAAAAGTTCCATAAGGAATACCTTTAAATGCAATAAACACTAAGAACACAGGAACTAAAAATATTCTAAGTATTGTTAATTTGTTAGCTAAATTCATGTTTAACAACTCCTATTAAATCATATTCTAAAGATTCTGTTATAGATACAGGAACTATATCTCCTTTTTGTAAGATGTCATCATTCTTTATTATATAAACTAATCCATCAATTTCAGGAGCCATGTGTTGAGTTCTCCCTATATAATATTTATCATTTTCACTTTCTATCAATGTATCTAATACACGTCCAACCTTATCTGCATTCATATATTTTGAAATTTTCTGTTGGATTTTCATAAGTTCTTTCTCTCTAACTGATTTTGTTTCTTCTTCTATTTGATCTTTCATTATGGCAGCTGGAGTTCCCTCTTCTTGTGAATAGCAAAAAACTCCCACATTATCTAATTTATATACATTTAAAAAATCCTCTAGTTCTTCAAAGTCTTCTTTTGTTTCCCCTGGGAAACCTACAATTAAAGAAGTTCTTAAAGTTATATCTGGTATTCTCTTTCTAAGATATTCTATTGTCTTTAATATAGATTCCTTAGTAGTCTTCCTTCCCATTTTCTTTAGAATGTTGTTACTTATGTGCTGAATAGGAATATCTAAATAATTGCACACCTTATTATTTGAAGCTATTTCATCTATAAGATCTTCTGTTATCTCTTCAGGGTAACAATAAAGAACTCTTATCCACTGAATACCTTCAATTAAAGATAGTTCTTTTAACAAAGATGATAGCATCTTTTTACCATATAAATCAATACCATATCTAGTGGTATCTTGTGCAACTAATATTATTTCTTTTACTCCATTTGAAGCAAGAAGTTTAGCTTCCTCTAGCACGGATTCAATCTTTCTGCTTCTATATTTACCTCTTATCTTCGGTATGATACAGTAGGTGCAAAAATTATCACATCCCTCTGCAATTCTTATGTACGCACTTTCTTTATCTGTAGTAAGAATTCTTGATCCTTCATTTATTATAAGGTTGTTTTCATTACAGTTTATTATTTTCTTACCTGTTGATATAAATTCATCTATAGACTTTAATAATACATTATAGTCATTTACTCCTAAGATTATATCTATTTCTGGCATAAGTTCTAAAAGTTCTTTCCCATATCTTTGAGTTAAACAGCCTGTAGCTACTAATATTTTGCAGTTATGCTTTTCTTTATACTCTGCCATTTCTAATATGGTATCTATTGATTCCTGTTTGGATTTTTCTATAAATCCACATGTGTTAACTATTATTATATCAGCTACATTAGGATTATTAGTTATCTCATATTTTGATGAGAGAGTTCCAAGTATTATTTCAGTATCAATTCTATTTTTATCACAGCCTAAACTTATAATTCCTACTTTATATTTAGTCAAAGTTTTTCCTCCTAAGTTAATAAAATATACACATTAATTTTATATCTCTTTTAAATATTAAACAAGTTTTTTTTATATAATTTCTAAATCTCCTCTTTCGTTTTAAGAATCTGTCTCGGCTTACTTCCATCTCTTTCTGAAATTATCCTCTTCTCTTCAAGCTCTTCCATAATCCTTGCAGCTCTATTATACCCTATTCTAAGACGTCTTTGTAAGAAAGATGCCGATGCTTGCCCTGATTCTATTACAATTCTTACAGCTTCCTCAAACAGTTCATCTGATTCCTCATTTGATCCACCTTCGTCTGTGGTTCCATTTTCTATATGATTCAATATTTCTTCTGAGTACTCTGTACAATCATTAGCCTCTCCATTGTTCTTTATAAAATTAGTTACTTTTTCTACTTCTTCTTCAGTTATAAAAGCTCCTTGAATTCTTACAGGCTTAGACTCTCCTACAGGATAGAAAAGCATGTCTCCTTTTCCTAGTAGCTTTTCAGCACCAGAAGAATCCAGTATAGTTCGTGAATCAACTTGAGAAGAAACAGCAAATGATATTCTAGATGGAATATTAGCTTTAATTACTCCAGTTATTACATCTACAGAAGGTCTTTGAGTTGCTATGACAAGATGCATTCCAGCAGCTCTTGCCATCTGAGCAAGTCTTGCTATATATTCTTCTACGTCATGAGGAGATGCCATCATAAGGTCTGCAAGCTCATCTACTATTATAACTATCAGAGGAAGTTTCTCTGGAATTTTGCCTTTGTTATATAATTCATTGTAGCCCTCTAAATTTCTAACGCTGTTATCAGCAAATAGCTTATATCTTCTATTCATTTCATTAACAGCCCAATTTAAAGCCGCTGCTGCCTTTTTAGGGTCTGTAACAACAGGAATTAGTAAGTGTGGTATTCCATTATAAACATTTAATTCTACAACCTTTGGATCTACCATAAGAATCTTAACTTCACTAGGAGAATATTTGTATAAAATACTTATTACTAATGTATTTATACATACACTTTTACCTGATCCTGTTGCGCCTGCAATAAGCAGATGGGGCATTTTGCTTAAATCTGCCACTATGCACTTACCAGCAATGTCTTTCCCCAAAGCAAAAGCTAAATTACTCTTAGACTTTTTAAATTCTTCTGATTCTATAACTTCTCTTAAGAAAACAGGTGTTAAATCTCTATTTGGTATTTCTATACCTATAGCTGACTTTCCAGGTATAGGAGCTTCTATTCTAACTCCCTTAGCAGCTAAACTCAAAGCTATATCATCAGACAAATTAACTATTTTACTTACCTTTACACCAGGACTAGGTTGAAGTTCAAATCTAGTTACAGATGGTCCTTTAGTGACTTGTAGTACTTTTGCATCTACCCCAAAACAATTTAATGTCTCTTCTAGTTTTGTTGCGCTTGTAAGGAGTTCTTTTTTATCTTCCTTATTCATCTTCGATAAAGAATTCTGATTTAAAAAATCTACGCTTGGCATAGAATAGATTATAAGACTATCATTTTTTTGAATAATTGTTGAGTTAAGTTCATCATTGATTTCATTTTTTAAAGATTCATCAATAGTTTTAGATTTTTTATCTTTAGAATCAATAATCTCTATGTTTTCTTTTGTTACGGCTGCTTCAAGACTTTCTTTATCGCCAGTATCAATTTGAGAGTTTTTCATGAAGTCAAGAATCTTTATTTTATTGTTTATTCCTTTTATGAAATCCTCTTTTTCTCTATCTGAGCCACTCTCTAGAGAAGGTGATTTTGTTTCAATCACTGGTGTATATCCTCGAGATTCTGAATTAACTTTTTCTTTTTTATTCTTTTTAACTCTATCTCTAGCCTGACTTCCAAAATCATAAATAGAAATATTAAAAATACTTATTATACTTATTAGATATACAGCTATATAAACCACTAATGATCCCATAAATCCTAAAAGCTTATATATTGGAAGTGCTAGACTTAACCCTAAAATTCCACCATGGATGATATCACCTGAATTAACTATAGCGATGATTGCATCTATATAGCTATTGTTATAATAATTATCCATAACTACAAGTTGAATTAAAAGCAAAGTATTTAATATTAAAATCCCTGTTATTAAATACTCCTTATTTAGGCCTGTCTGTTTATTTCTAATAAAAATTATACCTATAAAAGACATTAAAAAAGGAACAAGGTATGCTCCTATACCAACCATATTAAAGAGAGAATTTTTTATGATGGTAAGCAGTAGTCCCTTAGACCCGCCAAATACAGCTATAAAATTTATAATTCCTAGAGCTATTATCAATATACCCTCTATCTCTCTCTTTTTACGTACATTTGAGGATACTTTATTACTTTTACTATTTTTTTTCTTTCTACCCATTACAACTATCACCTCCATAAAATATTTCTACAATAATGAGCTAATATCCTCTATTTAATCTTTTGACTTCAAATAAAAAGTCATAGGTTTACCTATGACTTTCCTCACCATCAATTAAACTATTTAATTTACCCAAAGCATCATGAATTCCACCTACTTCATCTATGAGACCATATTCTACAGCTTCTTTTCCTATTAAAATAGTGCCCATATCATTCAAAAGAACATCTGTTTGTGCAAGCAGTTTATTTAAAGTCTCTTTATCAATTTTAGAAGTTCTAACTATAAAGTCATTTATTCTTTCTTGCATTTTATTAAAATATTCAAAGGTTTGAGGTACGCCTATTACGAGTCCTGTCATCCTCACCGGATGTACTATCATAGTTGCTGAAGGTGAAATAAAAGAATAATTCGCAGCAGTCGCAAGAGGAACACCAATTGAATGCCCTCCACCTATGACTAAAGAAACTGTAGGCTTACCTATGCTTCGTATCATTTCTGCAATGGCTAAACCCGCTTCTATATCTCCTCCAACAGTATTTAGTACTATAAGTACTCCTTTTACATCATCATTTTGCTCTATAGCTATAAGCTGTGGTATTAAATGTTCATATTTTGTGGATTTACTTTGAGGTGGTAATACCATATGCCCCTCTACTTGCCCGATTATAGGAAGAACTTGAATCCTTTCAGAATTATTAGGAACTACCTTAGTTCCTAGTTCCTTTATCTCCTCCAGCTCTTCATCTTTTTCATCATCATCTCTTAAATCTTTTTCATCATTCATAACTTCCCCTCCTCTATAAATTAGTTTGTTCATAGAAGGGTCTAGTTATACAAACTTTAGTTCACCATAAAAGTATCATGAATGATATTCAATGCTTTTTTTGCATCAGAACTATGTACAAGACACCATATGGTTGTATGAGAGTCAGACGTCTGTAATACTTCTATATTATTATTCTTTAAAACCTTAATTATTTTAGCCATTACTCCTGGTACACCTTTTATACCATTTCCTATAAGTGCTACTTTAGTACACCTATCACTGTAAGTGCAGTTTAGATTTAATGCTTCAACAATTTCTTTAAGCTTTGCTATACAAATTTCGTCGATAGTAAATATCTGTTCATTTGGAAATATATTTATTAAATCTATACTTATATTATTCTCAGCTAAAATATCTAATATATTATAATAATTATCATTATTTCTATTATCATCAGATTTAAATCTAACTTGGATTCTATTATTCATATAAGTAAGACCAGTAAACAGCTTTTTACTGCTTCCTGTTCCATAATTGTCAATTAAAGTTCCCTTGGCATCAGTCATAGTGTTCTTTATAACTAATGGTATATTGCCTTTCATAGCCATTTCTACTGCTCTTGGATGTATTACCTTAGCACCCTGATCTGCAAATTGAAACACTTCATTATATGTTATTTTATCTATAATATAAGCTTCTTCAACCAGTCTTGGGTCTGCAGTCATTATTCCATCTACATCAGTATAAATTTGTATTTCTTCTGCTTTTAAAGCAACCCCTAATAAAGATGCAGAAAAGTCACTAGCACCTCTTCCAAGAGTGGTAAAGTATCCATCTTCAGTAAGACCTTGAAATCCAGTTACAACAGGAACAACGCCTTCTTTTAAAATACTAATTATATTTTTAGTATCAACATTTAATACTTCAGCATCATTAAAATTATTATCTGTTATTATGCCTGCTTGTCCTCCTGTTAAGGGACATGATTCTATACCATTATCATATAAATCATTAGCCATAACTACGGAACTTATTATTTCTCCACAGCTTAAAAGCATATCAGCAGCTTTAAGATTGCCATTTTTAAAATCAGAATTAATTAGGGATAATAATGTATCTGTAGCATAGGAATCACCTTTACGTCCCATAGCTGAAACTACAACCACTGGTGAAAAACCTTGCTCTTTTGCACTTTTAACCTTTTGTACCACCATTGCTCTTCTTTCTTTAGTAGCAACAGAGGTTCCTCCAAACTTTTGAATTAAAATTTTCACAGGAAATTCCTCCTTAAAGCTTATTTCTTTTTATTAAACTTTCTTCAATATCTACTATTATAGTTTTAACTCCAATTTTTTTTACATATTCCCATGGCATTTCTAAAAATTCAGTATTATTAAAGAGACTTAATTTGCTTTGACTATTTGTTACAACTAACATCTTGAAAAAGCCCTCATCATCTATAACCACATCATTATTACCTAGTAAATTGTATTTTTCTCCATCATTAATATTAATGATCTCATATCTTTCTAATTGACTGTATAGCTTAATATTTTCACCCATAATATATTCCTCCATAAATTACTTTAATTTATTATTATGATAAAATATGAAGGGATATTACAGCTATATAATAAGATATATTTTATATTAGCTCATTAATTTTATTCATGTCAATACCATTACCTACAAATGCAGAATTGTAAACGCCTTTTTTAAAAGTTTTGTTTATGACAGCTTCTATGTCTTCTTTTGTGATATCATCTATCTCATTTATTATATCTTCCGGTGTTTTAACCTTATTTAAAATTAAAACTGATTTTCCATTAGAAAACATTCTACTGCTTATACTCTCAGAACCTAAGATGTAAGTTCCCTTTAATTGCTCTTTTGCAATGTCTAATTTGATATCCTGTGCTCCTCTATCAGAGAATTTCTTTAATTCCTCTAATATAGCTTCTACAGCTAGATAAATATATTTAGGTGATACTCCTGTATATATGGTTAAAGTACCTGTGTTATTAAATGATGAATTAAAAGAATAAACTGTATAGCATAATCCTAATTCTTCTCTTATTTTTTGAAAAAGATTTGAGGATACGCCTCCGCCAAATGCATTGTTTGCTAAAAGCATTGGATATAAATCAGATGCCCCTACTTCTAGTCCTTTTAATCCAAGGCTTAAGTGTATCTGCTCAATTTTTTTCTCTCTCATGAGATTATTTCTTAAAATAGAGGGAGAAGAGTAATTTGTTATCAATGATTTTTCACTGCTCCAATTGCCAAAGTATTTTTCTATAATCATTTTAGCTTCAGATATATTAATTTTTCCGCAAATAGAAAGTACGGAGTTTTCTGGCACATAATAATTTTCCATGTAATTTTTTATCATATCTCTAGTAAAGGAATTTACATTATTTATCGTCCCAAGTACTGGATATGATATTGGGTCATCCCCCCATATGGCTCTGCTGTGGAGATCATTTAATACATCTTCTGGTGAATCTTCACACATATTTATCTCTTCTATAACAACACTTTTTTCTCTTTCAATTTCTTCACAATCAAGCCTGCTGTTTAATATCATATCTGATAATACATCTAAGCTTAGGTCTAAATGATTATATAAAGTTTTAGTGTAAAAACAAGTTGTTTCCTTGCCAGTAAATGCATTCATCTGTCCGCCTACATTTTCTATTGATTCAGCAATTTCTTTTGATGTTCTTTTATATGTACCTTTAAACATCATATGTTCAATGAAGTGAGAAATCCCATTGTTTATATGGTTCTCATTTCTAGACCCATTCTCAATCCATAAGCCGACGCTTACTGAATTTACATACTCTATATCTTCTATAACTACTCTTAACCCATTATTTAGTTTAAATATATTATACATAAATTATCCTCCGTATAAAAAAATAAAAAGGCATATCTGCCCTTCTATTTTTTTAATTAGTAGTTTCTTCTGTTTCTGAATCCTTAATAGCATCTTTTCTAGAAAGATTTATTCTTCCTTGATTATCAATTTCTGTAACCTTTACAAGAATTTCATCACCTACAGAAACAATATCTTCAACTTTATTTACTCTGTTTACATCTAGTTTAGAAATGTGAACTAATCCTTCTTTATTTGGTAGTATTTCAACAAAAGCTCCGAATGTTGCAATTTTAGTAACTTTTCCTAGATAGATTTCTCCTGCCTGAACCTCTTTAGTTAAATCATCTATCATCTTAAGAGCTGCTTTTCCGCCTTCTGAATCAACAGCAGTTACAAAAACTTTTCCATCTTCTTTTATATCTATTTTAACACCAGTTTCAGCTATTATCTTATTAATTGTCTTTCCACCAGCTCCTATAACATCTCTTATCTTATCTGGGTTTATTGACATACTATAAGTCTTTGGTGCATATTTTGAAACTTCAGTTCTTGCAGCTGGTATACATTCTTTGATTTTATCTAGTATAAATAGTCTAGCTTCTCTAGCATCGTAAATAGCTTGATGTATACATTGGCTAGAAAGTCCTTTAATTTTAGTATCTACTTGAATAGAAGTTATTCCCTTCTCAGTACCTGCTACCTTAAAGTCCATATCTCCAAAGAAGTCTTCTATTCCTTGAATATCAGTTAAAATCTTCTCTTTTGATAAATCTTCTGAAGTTACAAGTCCCATAGCTATTCCTGCTGCTGGTCTCTTTATAGGAACACCTGCATCAAGTAATGCTAATGTACTTCCACATACACTTGCTTGAGATGTAGATCCATTAGAACTTAAAACTTCTGAAACTAATCTTATAGTATATGGGAATTCTTCTTCTGATGGAATAAGAGGCTCTAAAGCTCTTTCAGCAAGAGCACCATGACCTATTTCTCTTCTACCTGGTCCTCTAAGCGGTCTAACTTCTCCAACACTATATGATGGGAAATTGTAGTGATGCATGTATCTCTTTGATTCTTCTTCACTAATTCCATCAAGGATTTGAATATCTCCTAAAGATCCTAATGTAGCTACTGTAAGAACTTGAGTAAGTCCTCTAGTGAATAAACCTGTACCATGAGTTCTTGGAAGAAGTGATGTTTCACAGCTTATAGGTCTTATTTGATGAAATCCTCTTCCATCTGGACGCCTATCTTCATTAAGAATCATATTTCTTACAGTTTCTTTTTGGCTTCTATAAACTATATCAGCTATGTCAGCTGAATCATCTGGATATTTTTCATTAAACGCTTCAGAAATCTTTTCTTTAACTTTATCTATAGCTGCATTTCTTTCGTCTTTATCTGTTATATACATAGCAGCTTTTATATCTTCAAATGCAAAATCTCTGATTTCTTTTTCTAATGCTTCATCTATAGTATGTATTTCTGGTTGAATCTTTTCTTTTCCAAACTTAGCCATAGCTTCTTCTTGGAATGCAACTATCTTTTGGCATTCATCAAATCCGAATTTAATAGCATCAATCATAACATCTTCAGGTATTTCATCTGCACCTGCTTCAATCATCATTACTCTTTCTTTAGTTGCACATACAGTTAAACGTAGCGTACTTGCTTCTCTTTCCTTGGAATTTGGATTAGCAATGAATTTTCCGTCAATTAAACCTACATCTACAGTACCAACAGGAGTTGTAAAAGGTATGCTTGATAGACATAACGCCATAGAAGCCGCGTTCATAGCTAATATTTCTGGAAGATTATCGTTTTCTACTGATATTACAGTACAAACCACCTGTACATCATTTCTATATCCCTTTGGAAATAAAGGTCTTAAAGGTCTATCTATAGCTCTTGCATGTAAGATAGCTTTTTCAGAAGGCCTTCCTTCTCTCTTTATAAATCCTCCTGGAATTTTGCCAACGGAATATAATCTCTCTTCATACTCTATACTTAGAGGAAAGAAATCTACTCCTTCTCTTGGTTTTTCAGATGCATTAGCATTAACTAAAATAACTGTATCACCATAACTCATAAGAATAGCAGCATTAGACAGCATTCCTATTTTTCCATATTCAACTTTCAAATTTCTACCTGCAAACGTAGTTTCAAGTATATGGTTCATATAAAACCCTCCCTTCGATAGGTCATTAATAGTATTAACATTTTTTGCTTAATTATTAATAGTTTAAAATAATAGAGCGGTTGCCCGCTCTTAATTATCTTCTTAATCCTAGTTTTTTGATTAAGTCTCTGTATCTTTCAATGTCTTGGCCCATTAAGTAGTTAAGAAGACCTCTTCTTTGTCCGATCATAAGGAATAATCCTCTTCTTGAGTGATGGTCTTTCTTATGAGTCTTTAAATGCTCAGTTAAGTCATTGATTCTTTCAGTTAATATAGCAACTTGAACTTCTGGAGAACCAGTATCTCCTTCATGTCTTGCATATGTGTTGATTATTTCTTGTTTTCTTGCCTTATCCATTGTGTAAAACACCTCCATGTATTTATCCCCAGCTTCCAAGAGTTAAGTCGGCAGTCTTAATTCTTAGAAACAGGTTCTCAACCGTTATTATAGCAAACAAATATATTATTGTAAATTATTTTCTCTTATTTTATATATATTTTTTTGAGACTTGCTTCCTTTTCATCAAGTCTTAACTGACTTATAAGTTCATTAAGATTTGAGAACTTAGATTCATTCCTTGTTTTTTCTATAAAATAAACAGATATTTCTTCTCCATATATATCTTTGTCAAAATCTAATATATATGTCTCTATAGTTAAATTATTCCCATTTACTGTGGGATTAAACCCAATATTCGTTATACCTTTATATATTTTTTCTTTATATTTCACATTAGTATAATAAACACCCTTTTGCGGAATTACGAAATTTTTATTGTAATCTAAATTTGCTGTTGGATATCCAAGAGTACGACCAATTCCTTTTCCAGATATAATTTTTCCATTTATCATAAAAGGCTCTAATAGATATTCATTAGCTTCTATTATTTCTCCCGATGCAATAAGCTTTCTTATAAAAGTACTACTTATCACGTGATCTTTATCCTTAAAAGGAGGCATTATAGTTAAATCAAATTTGTATTTAGCACTAAGAACTTTTAAAAGTTCCACATCGCCTAAATTTTTATATCCAAATCTATAATTAAAACCTACTACAATACCTTTCACATTAAATTCATTGCATATCTTTGAAATAAACTCCTCTGGCGAAAGTTGCATAAATTTTTCATCAAAATCTTCAAGAACCAAAAAATCTATACCTTTGTCAGCTAATAAATTTATTTTTGTGTCATTATCCATAAGTAGCTTTGGTGCTTTATCTGGAGCTATAGTTGTTAATGGATGATTTGAAAAAGTATATACCATACTTTTTCCACCATTAACAGCTGCATATTCTTTCACCTTCTCTATAAGGCTCATATGACCTTGGTGGAGTCCATCAAAACTTCCTAATGCAAGATAAATGTTGTGATTATATTTTTTATCAACTTCTCCACTTAATACTATCATAGCTACAACCCCTAAAATAACAACTTTATTATTTTAAAGCCATTACTAGTTTTTTCTCCTAAACCTAATAGCTCGTCTTTCTCTGAATAAACTCTATAAAGTTTTTCATAATCAATATTATCATTAAAAATAGCTTTATCCTTTATTGAAACACCATTTAATAAAAGTTTAAAAAACTTTTCATTAACTAAAATCTTTTCATAAGATTTTAATGCATCTTCTAAAGAAATTAGATAGTCATTAAAGTTTTCTTTTGTAAGTGAATCAAGTTCAACGGAGTTTTCGCTATTAAAAACACCGCTTCCCTCTCTCACTAGCTCAGTCATAACAGCGCCACACTTTAAACTATCTCCTATATCTTTGCACAAGCTTCTGATATAAGTTCCTTTTGAGCATGTTACTCTAATAGTTATAAAAGGTTTAGAGTATTCTAGAAGCTCGATATTATATATTATGATCTTCCTTGCTTCTCTCTCTACCTCTATACCTTTTCTAGCTAGTTCATAAAGTCTTTTTCCATCTACTTTTAATGCTGAATACATAGGTGGAACTTGCATTATTTCTCCTATGTAGGATTGTAAAACTTTTTTAACTTCACTTAAAGGTATTTCTCCAACCTCTTTAGTGCAGATTACATTTCCTTCTAAGTCATAAGTATCTGTCTCTTCTCCCAGTTTCAAAGTAGCTTTATATACTTTTTGATTTTCCATTATATATTCAATTATCTTAGTACCTTTTCCAAGACAAATAGGTAGTACCCCAGAAGCAAGAGGATCTAGGGTACCAGTATGACCTACTTTTTTTTCACCACTTATGAAACGTACTGCTCTCACAACTTGAAAAGAAGAAATTCCTTTAGGTTTAAAAATGTTTATTATTCCATCCATTTATAATTGCTCCTCAAGTTTAACCAATACTAGTTTTTTTGCTTCTGATATGGCAGTTTTCTTGATCATACATCCTGATGCCTTAGTATGTCCACCACCGCCAAAAACTTCAGCTACTTTTCTTACATCTACATCTTTTTTTGATCTTAAACTTACTTTAGTTCCTTCAGGTCCTTCTTTTAATAAAACAGCAACTTCAACGGTATCTATTTGAGTACCAAAAGATATTATATCAGATGTATCTCCATCTTCTAATCCTAAACTAGCAAGCATTTCTGTGGTCAATTCCATAAAACAAATTTTATTATGGTGATACATACTTAAAGTTTCAAAAACTTTTCCGTAAAGTTTTAATTTTTCTACAGGTTTGTTATCAAAAATTTCTCTATGAATAGATGAAAAATCGATACCTGTATCTATAAGTTCTCCAGCTATCTTATGTGTTCTATTTGAAGTTCCAGAATGTCTAAAAGAACCAGTATCAGTTACTAATGATGTGTATATACATGATGCTATATCTTTATCAATTTCAATATTCATCTTCTTTATAAATTCATAGACTATTTCAGCAGTTGCTGCTGCAGATGTGTCTACATAATTAATATCTCCATACATATCGTTAGATAAATGATGGTCTATATTGATAACTCTATAGTTTCTATTATCGAAATCAAATTCCCCTGATAATCTTTCAATATTACCGCAGTCCAATGCTATTAAACAATCAGTGTTATCTAAAACTTTGATGCATTCTCCATTGATTATATCCGCAGCATTTAAGTATGAAAAATTATATGGTATGACATCTTTAGAGATAATATATGCTTTTTTATTTAATTTATTTAATGCTTTATAGATGGCTATAGTACTTCCTAAAGCATCTCCATCAGGAGAAGTATGATAGGTTATCCCTATCATACTACTTTCTTTAATTAAATTAATTAAATTCTCCATACTACTTTTCATCCTTTATCTTCTCAATAAGAGAATCTATATACATTCCATGCTCTATAGCATTATCTTCTTCAATTATTAATTCTGGAGTATATCTTAAATTCACTCTATGAGCCAATTCTTTTCTCATGAATCCACGAGAAGATTTAAGTATTTCTAATGAATTGTTTTTAGATTCTTCATCTCCAAAAATACTTACATACACTTTAGCATATCTTAAATCCCTAGTTACATTAACATCTGTTATACTAATCATTGAGGTCATACGTGGATCCTTAATAGAATTTCTTATGATGTCACTAAGTTCTTTTTTAAGTTCCTCATTGATTCTTCCACTTCTATATTTGGCCACTAAAAATCCCTCCTTTTATAGTTCTTTTCTTTTTACCTCTTCCATAGCAAATGCTTCTACTATGTCGCCTTCTTTTATGTCATTGAATTTTTCTATACTCAATCCACATTCATATCCTGAATTTACTTCTTTTACATCATCTTTAAATCTCTTTAATGATGCAAGCTTTGATTCAAATATAACTATTCCATCTCTTATTATTCTTACGTCACTATTTCTAACAAGTTTTCCGTTTAATACATAACATCCTGCTATAGTTCCTACATTAGAAATCTTATAAGTAGTTCTTATTTCAGCACTTCCTAATACTACTTCTTTGTAGTCTGGCTCAAGCATTCCTATCATAGCTGATTTTATATCTTCTATAGCATCATATATTATTCTATAAGTCTTAATATCAACCTTTTCTCTTTCAGCAGCAGTTACTGCATTATTATCAGGTCTTACATTAAATCCTATTATTATAGCATTAGATGCTGTTGCAAGAGTTATATCTGTTTCAGTTATAGCACCCACTGCTTGGTGGATTACTCTTACCTTTACATCATCAGTAGATAATTTTTCTAAGGATTGCTTTAATGCTTCTACAGAGCCTTGAACATCTGCTTTTACTATTAACGCTAATTCTTTAACTTTTCCTTCTTGAATTTGGCTATATAGATCTTCTAGAGAAACTCTATGAGAGTTCATCAATGATTCGGCTTTTTCTTTTTGTTTTCTGGATTCAGCCATATTTCTAGCAGTCTTTTCATCTTTTACAACATTGAATTTGTCGCCAGCTGCTGGAACTTCTGATAATCCTAAAATCTCTACTGGTATTGATGGGCCTGCTTTCTTTATTTTCTTTCCTTTATCATCAAACATGGCTCTTATTCTACCATATGTAGATCCTACAAGTAGAGAATCTCCAGTTCTTAAAGTTCCATTTTGAACTAATAAAGTAGCAACTGCTCCTCTTCCTTTATCAAGCTTAGCTTCTATTACTGTACCCTTAGCTTTTCTTTCAGGGTCAGCTTTTAATTCTTCCATTTCAGAAGTTATTATTACCATTTCTAAAAGAGAATCTAATCCTTCACCACTCTTAGCTGATACAGGAACACATATAGTATCTCCACCCCAGTCTTCAGATATTAAACCAAATTCTGAAAGTTCTTGCTTAACTTTATCTATGTTTGCTCCTGGTTTATCAATTTTATTTATAGCAACTATCATTGGCACTTCTGCTGCCTTACAGTGGCTTATAGCTTCTTTTGTTTGAGGCATTATTCCGTCATCTGCTGCAACAACTAGTATTACTATGTCTGTAATTTGTGCTCCTCTTGCTCTCATTGATGTAAAAGCTTCATGTCCAGGAGTATCTAAGAATGTTATCTTTTCACCATTTATAGTTACAGTATAAGCTCCTATATGCTGTGTTATTCCACCGGCTTCAGTTGATGTAACTTTTGCCTTTCTAATAGCATCAAGAAGAGATGTCTTACCATGGTCAACGTGTCCCATAACTGTTACTATAGGAGGTCTCTTAACTAGCTCTTCACCATCTTCAAAGATTTCTTCTTCTTTCTCTATGTGAATAGCATTTTCTTCTTTCTTTACAGCTTCTCCGCCAAAACTCTTAACAACTTTCTCAGCTGTTTCAAAGTTTATTTCTTGGTTTACTGCTGCCATAACTCCATTAAGAATTAAAGCTTTTATAACTTCTACATTAGATTTCTCCAATTTTTCAGAAAGCTCTTTTACAGTTATAAATTCTTCAAGTTCTACAATTAATTCTTCATCTTTGTTATCATTTGAAGATTTATCGTTTCCCTTTTCATTTCTGTTCTTTTTATTGTTTTTAAATTTATTCTTGTTCTTTACTACTGGTTTATTAACTTCTTCAGAAACTATTTCTTCATATTCATCTACTATACTTTTAGCAGATTCCTTTTTCTCACCATTTTCATCTAAAAGGAGTTCTTTTATTAATTCAGCATCTTCTTCTTCTATAACGCTCATATGGTTTTTAACCTCTATGCTAAATTCATCCATTAAAAGTTTAATAAGATCCTTACTTGTTATTTCCAGTTCCTTTGCTAATTCATATACTCTTATTTTTGACAAATTATTCACCCCCGGTTAATTTGTATATTCACTTTCGCATTTTTCTTCTTTCCATAGGTTTAAAAGTTTATCAGCCATCTTTTTATCTTTTACAATTATAACACTGATTTCTTCTCGACCTAATGCCATTCCTAATGAATATTTATCTATGTTTTCAATGAAAGGGATTTGCTTTTCTTCACAATACTTACTAAATTTTTTTCTCGTATTTTGAGAAATTTCTTTTGAAAGAATTAATAAAGACGGTTTGCTTTTCTTTATATATTCTTCGCATTTATTGTATCCCTCTACTAAATTGCCTGATTTTTTTGTAAGTCCTAAAAATCCAAAGAATTTATTCATTTATTATCTCATTCCTTAGAGCCTCAAATATTTCTTCACTTATAGGAGTTTCAAGACTTCTACTTAATTTTTTTGTTTTAAAAGCTTTTTCTAAGCACTCTACATTTTTACATATATAAGCGCCTCTTCCTGGTTTCTTTCCAGTAAGATCTACTGTTACTTCACCTTCAGGACTTTTTACAATTCTTATCAATTCTTTTTTAGGCTTCATTTCCATGCAACCATTGCACATTCTTTGAGGTATCTTCCTCATCTTCATAAGACTCACCTCTCACCTAATTATTCTTCTACAACTTGAGATTTACTTTTTATGTCTATTTTCCATCCAGTAAGCTTAGCTGCCAGTCTTACGTTTTGACCTTCTTTTCCTATAGCTAGGGAAAGCTGACTGTCATCTACAACTACTTTAGCACATTTGCTTTCTTCGTCTATCTCTACATCTAAAACTTTTGCAGGGCTTAAAGAGTTAGCAATGTATTCTTCTGGAAGTTTAGACCATTTTATAATGTCTATTTTCTCATTCTTTAATTCATTTACTATGTTTTGTACTCTTACACCCTTAGGTCCAACACATGATCCCATAGGATCTACAGACTCGTCATTAGAACTTACTGCAATTTTAGTTCTAGAACCCGCTTCTCTTGCTATACTTTTGATTTCAACTATTCCATCAAATATTTCTGGAACTTCTAGCTCAAATAATCTCTTTACAAGTCCTGGATGTGTTCTTGATACTATAACTTGAGCACCTTTAGTGGTATTTTTAACCTCAACTATATATAGCTTTAGCTTATCATTAAAATTATAGCTTTCTCCTGGCATTTGCTCATTAGGTCCTAAGATTGCTTCAACTTTTCCTAAATCAACAAAGATATTATTTTTATCTTTTCTAGCAACTATTCCTGTAATTATATCATATTCTTTTTCTACAAATTCATTATATATGATATTTCTTTCAGCTTCTTTAATTCTTTGAACAACTACTTGTTTTGCAAGTTGTGCTGCAACTCTTCCGAAGCTTCTAGGAGTAACTTCAACTTCTAATACATCTCCTACTTCATATCTTGGGCTCATCTCTTTAGCTTTTTCTATGCTGATTTCTGTAGTGTCATCATAAACTTCATCTACAACATCCTTTTGAGCAAAAACGTGTATTTCTCCCGTCTCTCTACTCATAGATATTCTTACATTTTGAGCTAAGCTGTTAGCATAATTTTTCTTATATGCTGCTACAAGCGCATCTTCTATTGTTGTAAAGATTAAATCTTCACTAACACCTTTTTCTTTTACTATTTCTTTTAATGCGCCTATAAATTCTTCATTCATTTTAGAACCTCCTTTATCTCCCCTCTAAAATTCTTCCACATTTATGGACTTTACTTTTTCTCTATCAATTTTAATTGAATCTTCTTCTGATGAAATAGTTACACTAAGATTATCAAAAGATTCTAGAACTCCTTTTATAGCCTTTTTACCATTTAAAGATTTAATAAGCTTAACTAAAACTGTCTTGCCTATATTATCTTCTAAGTGTTTATCTGTATGTAAAAATCTATTAATTCCTGGTGAGGATATCTCTAAATAATAAAAATCTTTTATTGGATCTACTTCATCTAGTTTATCACTTATAACAGTACTTACTTTCGCACAATCATCTAAAGATATGCCTACTTCATTATCTATATAAATTCTAAGATAATTTTCACCATCTTCTTTTGTATACTCTACATGATATAATTCATATCCTAAATTTTCTATTATATCCTTAGCTATGTCTCTAACTTCACTAATCAATGCATCCTTTTTCATATTATCCCCTCCTTTGTAAGTCCGTATTTACTTTACTTATAAATATGTTATACATATTTTAATTTAAATATTATACATTTCATTGTGGTAATCAAAAACGCAACTTATAGTTGCGTTTACAAACAGAAAGAGCGGGCTTTGACCCACTCCTTTCATACAGCTTAAATTCAAATGTAAAAGTTTATATATTTATATTATCATAATAATAATTCAATTACAAGAGAATTTGTATAATTAGACAATATATTACCATGTTACATTAAAACGGTGAACGTAAAATATTATTAATAAAATTTATTTTTATAGATTTTATGTTTATTTAACAAAAAAATATGTAGGAAATCCCTACATATTTTCAATTTCTTTTAATAGCTCTTGAACAAGATTTTCTTCTTTAACCTTTTTTACAATGATACCTTTTTTAAATATAAGACCTTCTCCATTACCACCAGCAATTCCTATATCTGCTTCTTTTGCTTCTCCAGGTCCATTTACAACGCATCCCATTACAGCAACTTTTATGTTTTTATTTACATCTGCAAGCTTATCTTCTACTTCTTTTGCTATTTTAATCAAATTAATTTGAGTTCTACCACATGTAGGGCATGAAATAAACTCTATACCTTCTTTTAAGTTACCAGTTGCCTTTAATATTTCTTTTCCTACCTTAACTTCATCTGTAGGGTCTCCAGTAAGAGAAACTCTTATAGTATCACCTATTCCTTCGCTAAGTAAAGTTCCAATGCCTATGCTTGATTTTATAGTTCCTCTCCAAATTGTGCCTGCCTCTGTAACCCCTAAGTGAAGAGGGTAATTACACTTTGAAGATACTAATCTATAGCTCTCTATCATCTTATTTACATTTGATGATTTTATAGAAATTACTATATCATTAAAATCACATTCATTAAGGATTTCCACATGTCTTAATGCACTTTCACAAAGAGCTTCAGAAGTTGGACTTCCATACTTATTTAAAATGTCTTTTTCTAAAGAACCACTGTTTACTCCAATTCTTATTGGAATCCCTCTGTCTTTAGCGTAATTTGCGACTATTTTAACTCTTTCTTTACTTCCTATATTACCTGGATTTATCCTCAGTGCTGATACTCCATTTTTCATACTTTCTAAAGCAAGATTATAATCGAAATGAATATCTGCAACTAATGGAATTGATATTCCTTTCACTATATCTTTTATAGCTTCTGCTGCACGTAAATCTGGAACCGCACATCGTATTATATCACAACCTGCTTTTTCTAAATCTTTAATTTGGTTTATAGTAGCAGCCACATCTCTTGTATCTGTATTGGTCATAGACTGCACTGATATAGGTGCATCTCCTCCCAAAAATATGTTTCCTACTTTTATTTTTCTTGTTTCTTTTCTTTTCATATATATCAACCTCTAAATTTTTATTGGGAACAAAATATCTTTTATAGTAACTAATATCATAAGCAATATTAATATAGAAAATCCTATATAGTTTAATGTTCCTACTATCTTGTCGTTAACTTTCCTTCTTGAAATTAATTCAATTAATAATATTACTGTCCATCCTCCATCTAAAGCTGGGAAAGGCAATAAATTTAAAACAGCTAGCTGTAAGCTTAAATAAGCTACAAAATTTAAAAAGTTCCACATACCCGCTTTTGCTACAGCACCTGATATCCTAACAATGGATACTGGTCCACCCAGGTCTTGAATAGACCCCTTTCCTGTTACCAGTGATTTTATAGCTGAATAAGTTTGAATTACTAAAGCTTTTATTTCTTTACAACTTTGTTTTATACTTTCAAGAAAAGTTGGATCAGTAACTGTCTTTGGTTGCACTCCAACTAAATATCTCTGTTCTTCTTCATTAAAATATGGCTTTACATCAAATGTTTTTTCTTCGCCATTTCTATCTATAATGATAGATAAGTCCTCGCCATTTGATAAATACACTTGTGTAGTTAAGTCTTCCCATGTAGAAATCTTTTTACCATTTATATTTACTATTTTATCTCCTACATTAATACCAATTTCTTCTGCAGGAGAATTGGGTATTAATCCATTTACAATATTAGTTACATAACCCTTATTCATTGTTATCACTGCAAATACTATTAATGCAAATAGGAAATTCATAAGTGGACCTGCTATTATTATGCTTATCCTTTTAAGAGGAGATTTATTACAGAAAGCTCTTTTATCGCCTTCAACAGACTCATCTTCACCAAGCATCTTTACATAGCCACCTATAGGAAATGCTTTTAATGTATATTCTGTTTCCTTTCCTTTAAAACCAAAAATCTTTGGTCCCATTCCTAATGAAAATTCTTCTACATAAACACCATTCACCTTTGCCATAATAAAATGTCCAAATTCATGGACAATTACAAGCACTCCTAAAGCCAATAAAGCAATTATTATATACAAATTAGATACCTCCTTAATAGAACTTTTCTTCTATGTACTTACGAGTTTTTAAATCCATTTCCAAAATATTTTCTAGTGTTACTTTCTTTTCAGTATAAAGTCTATCCATAGTTTCTTCTATAATATCAGCAATTTGTAAAAAAGTTATTTTTTCTTTCAAGAACAAATCTACACATACTTCATTAGCACCATTTAATATAGTTGGCATAAGCCCTCCTATATTGCCTGCTTCATATGCAAGCTTTAAGGCCTTAAAAGTTTTCGTGTCAGGCTCTTCGAAAGTCAAATTTTTTATTTTGAAAAAGTCTAAAGAATCAACTATCTGAGCTTTTCTCTCAGGATAATTAAGAGCATATTGTATTGGAAGACGCATATCTGCTGTACCAAGCTGAGCTATTATACTTCCATCATTATATTCAACCATAGAATGAATTATACTTTCTGGATGAACAATAACCTTTATATCACTATAATTAACATCAAATAACCATTTAGCTTCTATTACTTCTAGCCCTTTATTCATCAAAGTTGCAGAATCTATAGATATCTTTCTCCCCATAGACCAGTTTGGATGCTTCAAAGCTTCTTTTGGAGTTATAGATGTAAGTTCATCTGTTTTTTTACCTCTAAAAGGTCCGCCTGATGCAGTCAAAAGTATATTTTTTATGGATTTATATTTTGAACCTTGAAGGCTTTGAAATATAGCACTATGTTCTGAATCCACCGGAAGTATTTTAACTCCATTCTTCTTAGCGGCCTCCATAACAATTTCTCCACCAACTACTAAGGTTTCTTTATTTGCCAGAGCTATGGTCTTCTTTGCTTCAATAGCTTTTAATGTAGGTTCTAAACCAACCATACCAACGATAGATGTAATAACAATATCAACTTCGTCTAATGATGCTATAAAATTAAGACCATCCATTCCGTATATAACCTTGCCATTATAGCCTATATTTTTTGCTTCTGCTGAAAACAATTCATATGAAGGTTTATCTGTTATAACTACATATGGAGGGTTAAATTCTTTAACTATACTAATGACCTCTTTTATATTTTTATTGGCAGATATAGCTACAAGCTTAAAATCATCACTTTCTTTTCTTATTACGTCTATGGTTTGAGTTCCTATGGATCCCGTAACCCCTAATATTGCAATCTTTGTCATAGTGACCTCCTCATTCATTTATCAAAATTTCTTTTGTAATTATCACATATAAAGGCCCAGTTATAATTCCTACTAAGCCAAAAACTTTTATACCTATATAAACAGCTACCAATACAGCCAACGGATGTATCGCTAATTTATTGCTTATAAATTTAGTTTCTAATATCTGTCTTACTATCTCTACAAAAACGTATAAAGCCAATAATCCTATAACTACAAAATATCTTTTTATTAATATATTATACAGCAATAAAGGAATAAATACTATTATCGTTCCAACATAAGGTAATATGTCTAATGCACCACAAATTATACCCAAAGTAAAAGCTCTAGGTATTCCTAATATATAAAAACCAAGGGTTGTCATTATTGTAGAAATTAAAACAAGTCGGATCTCTATATGAAGAACTTTTTTAAACTGCTCTATTTTATTTTTAAATTTTGTGTAAATATCACCTCCTAGGACCTGTTTTACAAAATTCAATATATCATATTTATCACTTATTATAAAGTAAGTGGCCATATTGGCTATAAAATAAGCCACCACTCCATCTGTAGTATATAGAGCCCCTTTCTTTAAGTAAGATGTATCTATTACAGATCGACTTAAAGTGTCTAAATTAAAAAACTGAAATGTCTCACTATAATAATTAATCAAGTCAATTACTAAACGTCTAACATACTCATAATTTTTTGTTATAAAACTATAAAGATATTCATAAATATGATTGCCCACCGAAAATATCATAAGTCCTAACAGTATATTAGCTACCACAAGAGAAATAAAAGCTCCTGCTTTTCTATTTTTTATTATTTTGCATATAAAGTTCGTAATAGGAGAACATATTATGACTAAGAATAATATAAGTAAAAAAGGAGTAAAATATTTTTTTATTACTACGGATATTAAAACAAATATAGCAAGTATGAAAATACACTCTAAAATTTTTTTATATAATTTGTTCAATAGATAAACACCTCAAATTAACCTTATTTAATTAATATATATTCTTTAAATTTATAAATTATCTCTGGTTTACATTTTAACTTTACTTTACGTAATATTTATTCTGTAATATAATTACTTATAATTTTATTAATTACAATATTTACATTAAATTTGAGAAAAAAATAGACTATCATATTAACTATGATAGTCTATAATAAACTTATTACATTCCTAATATTAATCTTAGATAGAAAAACACTACTACTGATGAAAATAATATGCTATCAAATCTGTCTAAAATTCCACCGTGGCCAGGTATAAGATTGCTATAATCTTTAACACCTGCATATCTCTTAATAGACGATGCTACAAGATCTCCAAATTGACAGAACACTCCACATATAAGTCCAATGATTATATAGTGAATTAAAGAAATATTTACTCCATAAGAAGCTATAGCAAAGCCAAATATCCCACAAGATATAGCACTTCCTAATAGTCCTCCTATAGAACCTTCTACAGTTTTCTTTGGACTCACTTCAGGACATAACTTTGTTTTTCCAAACATTCTTCCGGTATAATAAGCTGTTGTATCGCATAACCATGAAGATATAAATACAAGCCATACTAAGTATTTACCATACTCCATAGAATTTATAAGAGGTATGAAGCTGAAAAATACCCCTACATATACAAAACCTAATATAGTAACACTTACATCTGAAAAATTATAGTTTAAATTTATAATTGGAATTATCAATGATATAAATGCTAAAATTCCAAGTATATATACAAGATAATCTACATTATTATTTAACAAGAAATATATTATTATAGCTATGTATCCTAAAACAGCCATTGGCTTAAAACCTTTTTTGCTGATTACATTATAGAATTCATACATTCCAAACAAAGACAAAACAAGTGTTACACCTTTTAAATATATTCCTCCTAAAAATAAGAATATAATAAATGGAGAAAGTATTAGTGCCCCTAAATATCTTTTATTAAAACTCATTTAATACACACCTTCCTTATTATTTAAGGCCTCCAAAACGCCTAGATCTTTTTTGATAATCAATAATAGCTTTTCTCAAGTTTTCAGGTTTAAAATCCGGCCAACATATATCAGAATACCAAAACTCTGAATATGCACATTGCCACAATAAGAAATTGCTAATCCTAAGTTCTCCACTAGGTCTGATTATTAAATCTGGATCAGGCATAGATGCAGTATAAAGATATCTTTCAAAAATCTCCTCAGTTATAGTGCTGTCTTTAAGTTTATTAAGCTTTAAATCTTCTACTAGGGAATTTATAGCATGGATTATTTCATCTCTTCCACCATAATTTAGAGCTAAGTTTAAAACAACACCTTTATTATTCTTAGTCTTTTCATGAGCTAATATCAACTCATTTTTACATATTTCAGGAAGTCCATCTATATTTCCTATATAATTTATAACCACATCATTTTTATTTAATTCTTCAAACTCACTTTTTAAATACTCCACTAACAATTTCATAAGTGCATTTACTTCATCAACTGGCCTTTTCCAATTCTCTGTAGAAAATGCATATAAAGTTAAGTATTTCACTTTTAGTCTAGAGCATTCCTTAACTATATTTCTTATAGTTTCTACTCCAGCTTTATGTCCAAGAGTTCTAGGAAGTCCCTTCTTTTTAGCCCATCTTCCATTACCATCCATTATTATAGCTATATGTTCTGGTATATTGTCAATGTCTATATTTTCAACTACATCTACTGTTTTCTCTTTGAAGAACTTCACTCTTTTTCCTCCTAACTATGATGATCTATAAAATTTAATTTTCTATAAATATAAAACCTGCTTAAGCAGGTTTTATATTTATATAGACATAATTTCCTTTTCTTTAGCTAAAACTACATTTTCAACTTCTTTTATATAAGAATCAGTTTTCTTTTGGACATTATCTTCTGATTTTTTTATCTCATCTTCTGATAAGTCCCCATCCTTCTTAAGAGCTTTTATCTTTTCGTTAGCATCTCTTCTTATAGCTCTTATAGCAACCTTAGTTTCTTCTCCTGCCTTCTTAACACTTTTAACTAAATTTTTTCTAGTTTCTTCTGTTAATTCTGGAACTACTAATCTTATAACAGCACCATCATTTGCTGGATTAATTCCTAGGTCAGATTTTAGTATAGCCTTTTCTATGTCCTTTAATGTACTTTTTTCCCATGGCTGAATTAATAATATTCTTGGTTCTGGCGCTGATATATTAGCTACTTGGTTTATTGGGCACATACTTCCATAGTACTCAACTTCTATTCTGTCAAGCATTGTTGGATTGGCTCTTCCTGCCTTCATAGTTGCTAAATCAGATTTTAATACAGCTATGCTTTTTTTCATTTTTTCTTCAGCTTTAGAGATAATATCTTTTATCATCCTTAAACCCTCCATATAAAATTTTACTTACAAACTAAAGTGCCTATTTTTTCTCCTCTAATTGCTCTTTGAATGTTTCCTTCTTCATCAAGTCCAAATACAAGAATAGGAATATCATTATCCATGCATAGAGAAGTTGCTGTTGAATCCATAACTTGTAATCCTTGATCCAATACCTCTATATAACTTAGTCTATCATATTTTTTAGCATCTGGGAACTTTTTAGGATCTTTATTGTAAACTCCATCAACTTTTTTTGCTAAAAGTATGACATCTGCTTCTATTTCTGCTGCTCTTAATGCTGCAGTTGTATCAGTTGAGAAATAAGGATTTCCTGTTCCTGCAGCAAATATTACTACTCTTCCCTTTTCAAGGTGTCTCATAGCTTTTCTTCTTATAAAAGGCTCTGCCACTTCTTTCATCTCAATAGCTGTTTGAACTCTAGTAACAACCCCTAGTCCTTCAAGAGAATCTTGAAGAGCTAATGCATTAATGCATGTAGCTAACATTCCCATATAGTCAGCAGTGGTTCTATCCATGCCTTCACCACTTCTTCCTCTCCAAATGTTTCCGCCACCTACAACAGCACCTACTTCTACACCCATTTCTACAAGCTGCTTTATTTCTTTTGCAATTCTTTGAGCTACCTCAAAATCAATTCCAAATCCATTTTCGCCAGCTAAAGCTTCACCCGAAAGCTTAAGAATTACTCTTTTATATTTACAACCTTCCATAAAAAACCTCCAAAATTATTGACCTACGACTAAGTCATATTTTAAAAAAAGAGAACACCTAGTGTTCTCTTTTTTACTTTTACCTAGCATCAACTAGATTGTATTTATAATAAACTCAAATTTTTAGGAACACCTAAAGAGCAAGATTGTATTTATTTTCCTTGTTGCATTTGCTTTGCAACTTCTTCAGCAAAGTTTTCTTCTTTCTTCTCGATTCCTTCACCTTTTTCGAATCTAACGAATCTTACTACTTCTACTGGTACGCCTAATTCCTTTGATTTCTCTGCAACAAGTTTAGAGATTGTTAAATCTGGATTTTTAACCCAAACTTGATCAACTAAGCATACTTCTTTATAGTACTTCTTGATTCTTCCTTCAACCATTTTATCAACTATTTTTTCTGGTTTTCCTTCATTTAAAGCTTGAACTCTGTAGATTTCTCTTTCTTTTTCTATAGCATCTTGATCTACAGAAGCTTCATTTAAGTATAATGGGTTAGCAGCTGCAACTTGCATTGCTAAATCTTTTGCAAGTACGTCTATAACTTCGCTATCCTTTTCACAAGATACTTGTGCAAGAACACCGATTCTTCCGCCTCCATGTATGTAACTTCCTATAGAACCATTTTCGCTAGTGAATTTTTCAAATCTTCTAACGTTCATGTTTTCACCAATTGTTGCTATTAAATTAGTTAAAACTTCAGAAACAGTCTTTGTTTCATCTGCTATGTATTTGCTTGCAACAAATTCTTCTACAGTCTTAGCATCTGTTGATGAAGCCATTTTTGCTAAGTTCTTAGCAAACTCTTGGAAATCTGCATTTATAGCAACGAAGTCTGTTTCACAGTTTACTTCAACTATACCAGCACTTCTCTTATCTTCAGAAATATAAGTTTCAACTAAACCTTCTGCTGCTATTCTTCCAGCTTTCTTAGCTGCTGCAGCTAATCCTTTTTCTCTTAAAAACTCAACAGCCTTTTCCATATCTCCATCAGTTTTAGTAAGAGCCTTTTTGCAGTCCATCATCCCTGCTCCAGTTCTCTCTCTTAATTCTTTAACAGCTTGTGCAGTTATCATGATTATTCCTCCCTTTTAATTAATTGAAAAGGTAAATGAAACAGTTAGCTTCATCTACCTTTCTATAAATTATTCAGCTAATTGCTCGCCTTGTCTTCCTTCTATTATAGCATCGCTCATCTTTGCAGTTATTAGCTTAACAGCTCTTATAGCATCATCATTTCCTGGTATTACATAATCAACTTCATCTGGGTCACAATTAGTATCTACTATAGCTACTACTGGTATTCCTAATATTTTAGCTTCTGTTACAGCATTCTTTTCTTTTCTTGGGTCAACTACGAACATAGCTCCAATGTTTGATGCATCTAAATTCTTTATTCCACCTAAGTTTTGCTCAAGTTTTTCTTTTTCATTCTTTAACTTGATAACTTCTTTCTTTGGAAGAACATCAAAAGTTCCATCTTGCTCCATAGCTTCTAATGATTCTAATCTAGCTATTCTAGTCTTTATAGTATTGAAGTTAGTAAGCATTCCACCTAACCATCTGTTGTTAACAAAATGCATGTTTGATCTTACTGCTTCTTCTGATATAGCTTCTTGAGCTTGCTTCTTAGTTCCAACAAAAAGGATATCCTTTCCTTCTTCTGAAACGCTCTTTACGAAATCATAAGCTTGCTCTACTTTCTTTACAGTCTTTTGAAGGTCTATAATATAGATACCATTTCTCTCTGTAAAAATGTAAGGAGCCATTTTAGGGTTCCATCTTCTTGTTTGATGTCCAAAATGAACACCAGCTTCTAATAATTGTTTCATTGATATAACTGACATTTTCATACCTCCTGGTTTTTTCCTCCATCATCTTCATATTTATAAAGAACCTTTCTTCAAGGCACCTTTTTTATAAATTGGATGATGTGTGTATTTTATCCTCATACAGTATATCACAACACTTTGATGCTAGCAATAATTATTTTTATTTAATGCACAAATTTATTTTTAAGTAAAGATTATTTTTAACTTATATGAAAAGAGCACTCATGAAACATGAGTACTCTTTAGAGTTTTATTTTATTTTCTTTAATTCTTCTATAAGTTTTTCGTTTAAAATCTTTATGTGTGTTCCCTTCATACCTAAAGATCTTGATTCTATTACTCCAGCACTTTCGAACTTTCTTAAAGCATTAACTATAACTGATCTTGTTATACCAACCTTGTCAGCTATCTTAGATGCTACTAATAATCCTTCACTTCCATCTAATTCATTAAATATATGTTCTACTGCTTCTAATTCTGAATATGATAAAGTTCCTATTGCAAGTTGAACTACAGCTTTCTTTCTTGCTTCTTCTTCTATTTCATCTTGTTTAGATCTTAAAATTTCTAACCCTACTATTGTAGCACTATATTCTGCTAGTACTAAATCTTCATCAGTAAACTTTGTTTCAAATCTAGCTAAAAGTAAAGTTCCAAGTCTTTCTCTGTTTCCTACTATAGGTACTAAAGTTGTTAACTTACCTTCATTTTCGCAAGATGCTTCATGATCAAATACACATACATCTTTATTGGTTAAATTAGCTACTGTATCATGAATGTTTAAAAGCTTTGAATTATACTCTTCTGGAAATCTTCCTTCAGATAGAACAGTATCTTTTACTACTTCACATTCAAATCCATTTGAAAAATTATGACCAAGAATCTTTCCTTTTCTACTTACTATATATACGTTACACATAAGCACATCGCTTAATAAAGTACAAATGTCATCAAATACCACAGGCTCAGTTCCCGATTTTTGTAAAATTTTATTTAGCATTCTTGTCTTGTTTAATAATGTGGACATACTTCTTCCTCCTTTTTATGCTTTAGCTACTTATCCTTTATTTATAGTTTATATAAAACTCAATTTTTCTGAATATTTTAAATTTATAAACTGTTTAGAATTGTGCCATTGCCATTTAATATATTATCATAATACACGTAGGAATTCAACCACATTTTTTATATTTTCGACATTCGCTTTATGAAATTGAATGTCATTTAACAGTTTGCTAAAATTTTTTATTATAATTTAACTATTCTTAATCATTATCTTTTTCAAGAGTTTCTTGGTTTTTGCATTCTTTGTTAGAACATTCTAAATAGTTTCCTTGACTCTTGCTATATTTTTTCACCATATAGCTTCCACATTTTTTGCATTTTTTTGTCGAAGGTTCTTGCCAGCTTACAAAATCACATTCTGGATAATTGGAGCATCCATAGAATTTATTACCCTTTTTACTTCTCTTTAGTAATATATCCCCTCCACATTTTGGACAAGGAGCTTCTATTTTTTCCACTATAGGTTTAGTGTTCTTACAATCAGGATATCCAGGACAAGCTAAAAATTCACCGAATCTTCCTTGTTTTATTACCATCATTCTTCCGCATTTGTCACAAGGAACATCACTTATCTTATCCTCTATAGTTATTTTAGCCATTTCTTTTTCTGCTAATTCAAGTTTTTCCTTTAGAGGTTTAAAAAATACATCTACGACTTCTCTCCAGCCTTCTTTTCCCTCTTCAATATAATCCAGCTTCATCTCCATATCTGCAGTAAATTCTAAGTCTACTATTTCATTAAAATATTGTTCCATTACGCTATTTACTATCTTACCAAGCTCAGTAGGTATTAGACTCTTCTTTTCTCTATCTACATATTTTCTACTAAGTATAGTAGTAATTGTTGGAACATAGGTACTAGGTCTCCCTATTCCTTTTTCCTCCATAGTTTTAACAAAACTAGCTTCTGTGAACCTTGCTGGCGGCTGAGTAAAATGCTGCTTTCCTGCAACATTTGATGATTCAAGAACTTCGCTTTCTTCTAATTCTGGAAGCTTAGTATTTTCCTCATCCTCATCTACAACATACTCATATACTTTCATAAAGCCATTAAATTTTATTGATGATCCGCTTGCTTTTAATTTATATTCTCCATTTAATATATCTACGCTATAAGCATTTAGCTGTGCTGAAGACATCTGACTTGCCATAAATCTATTCCATATTAGAGAATATAATTTGTACTGTTCTCCCTTTAGACTATCCTTAACCATTTCTGGAGTAATTTCTATATAGGTAGGTCTGATAGCTTCGTGGGCATCTTGTATATTCTTCTTTCCTTTATAATTTCTAAAGCTTTCTGGCGCGTATTTTTCACCAAATCTTTCTTTTATAAATTCAGCTGCTGCTTCTTGAGCTTCTTGAGATATTCTTACTGAATCCGTTCTCATATAAGTTATAAGGCCTAATGTTCCATGTCCTTTAACATCAATTCCTTCATAAAGCTGCTGTGCTATAGACATAGTTCTTTTAGTTTGAAAGTTTAATTTTCTGTAAGCATCTTGTTGCAGTGTGCTTGTAGTAAATGGTGGAAGCGGATTCTTAGTCTTTATATATTTTTTAACTTTATCTACTTTAAATTCGTTAGCTTTTAGTTCACCTATTATTTTGTTAGTTTCCTCTTCATTTGATATTTCTATCTTGGTTCCTTTTTTGTGAGACAATTTTACTATAAACTTTTGTTTATCCTTTTTTAGTTCACAATCAATAGTCCAATACTCTTTTGGAATAAATTTCTCTATCTCTTCTTCTCTATCACAAATGAGCTTAAGAGCTGCTGACTGTACTCTTCCTGCACTTAATCCCCATTTTATATTTTTCCAAAGAATTGGACTTATTTCATATCCAACAAGTCTGTCTAAGACACGCCTAGCCTGCTGGGCATCAACTAAGTTTTCATTTATAGTCCTTGGATTTTTTATAGAGCTTTTTATCGCATTTTTTGTTATCTCATTAAATTCAATTCTACATTTTTCTTTATTATCTATTTTTAATACATTTGCTAAATGCCAAGAAATAGCTTCACCTTCTCTATCAGGGTCAGTTGCAAGATAAATCTTATCACTTTTTTTTGCTAATCTTCTTAGTTTATCTAGAAGTTCTCCTTTTCCCCTGATTGTTATATATTTAGGATTATAATTATTTTCTATGTCAACGCCTAATTGGCTCTTAGGCAAATCTCTCACATGGCCCATGGAAGCTTCCACAACAAAATTTTTCCCTAAATATTTTCCAATAGTCTTAGCTTTAGCTGGTGATTCAACAATTACTAAATTATGTCCCATATTAAAACTCCGATATAAAATTCTATGTTTCAAATGTACATCGGAGATTTCACCCCCTACATCATATTTATTTATATTATTATCTATATATTTCGAACATAATAATTCCCACTTAGACAAAGAATGGAATTGTCAAGTTGCAACTCAAATAATAACTCATATAGCATAGTTATGTCAATATTGGCTAATCTTATTAACTCATCAATGCTTATTGGATTATCTGATATTATATTAAATATTTTATTTCTATTTTTGTCTCTTATGCTTTTTATATTCTTCTTTTTTTCTAATCCTAATTCTAAAGCAATATCCTCCATGGATACTATAGGAATAGCTCCCTCCTTGATTATTTTATTGCATCCTATACTATTTTTAGAAAAAAATGACCCAGGAAGAGCAAACACAGTTTTACCTTGACTCAAAGCTTCTTTAGCCGTTATTATTGTTCCACTTTTTTCTCCTCCCTCTACAGCTATGACACCACTACTTAAACCGCTTATTATCCTGTTTCTTATTGGAAAATTATAACTGAAAGGCTTTGTCCTCGGATGAAATTCCGATAAGATAACTCCTTTTTTCGCTATGTCCTGAAAAAGTCTATAATTGATTTTGGGATAAATCACGTCTATTCCACAACCAAAAACAGCAGTGGTCTTCAATCCATACTTTAGTGCATATTTATGACTTAAGCTGTCAATACCTATAGCTCCTCCGCTTATTATATTAATTTCGAAGTTTGACAAATAATTCATAAGTGCCTTTGTAAAATCTTCTCCATATGTAGTACAGTTTCGTGCACCTACTATAGCTATAGTTTTCATTTCATCTAAAATACTGATTTCTCCCTTATAAAACATCACTGGAGGCGCATTATTTATTTCGCATAATTTTCTAGGATAATTTTCACCTTTATATATTGATACACTTATGTCATTGTCATCCAAATATTTTTTAGTTTCTTTTATGTAATCATCATAATAGTATTCTTTAAGCTTTTCTAATCTTTTATTCTTTTCATTGCTATAAATATTATTCCATATTCCCTCTACAGTTTCGTATTGATTAATTAATTCCCATTTTGCCTGATTTGACATAGGACACAGAGCAAAGGTTAATTCCTCTTTATTCATAATAAGTCTCCCTCCTAAATCACTTCATTATTAATAAATTTTCTATACTGCATAGCTTCACATATATGCTCTTTTTTTATTTCTTTTTCCTCTTTAAGATCTGCTATAGTTCTTGATAACTTTATTAATTTGTCATAGGATCTAGTAGTTAAGCTATATTTATCATATATAATCTGAAGCATATCTCGTACGTCACTGCTTAAATAAATAAGTTCTAATATTTCAGCATGATTTAAATCACTATTATATCTCAAATTTAGTCCTTTATATCTTTCTGCTTGTATAAATCTAGCTATCTCCACTCTACTTTTTATAGCTTTAGAACTTTCATTATTTTCTTTTGATGAATTTAATTCATATGATTTTAAAGGTGGTACATAAGAAAAGATATCTATTCTATCTAAGATTGGTCCTGATAATTTGCTTAAATAATTCTTTCTTTCCTTATATGTACATGTGCACTGCTTATTTCTATCTGATGATAAATAATATCCACATTTGCACGGATTCATACTGGCCAGTAGTAGAAATTTTGATGGGTATTTTATATTTCCATTAGCCCTACTTAGAGTTATAAATTTATCTTCTAATGGCTGCCTTAATACTTCAAGAACATCTTTTTTAAACTCTAGTATTTCATCTAAATATAATACTCCGTTGTGAGCAAGTGTTATTTCTCCCATATTGAGATCCTTACCACCTCCAATTATTGCAGATGTAGTGGCTGTGTGGTGGGGATTTCTAAAAGGCCTGTCATATATAAGCTTATTGCTTTTCAAATGCCCTGATACACTATATATTTTTGTAGTTTCTAATGCCTCCTCATAAGTTAATGTGGGAAGTATACTGCACATCCTATTAGCAAGCATAGTTTTTCCTGTTCCTGGTTCTCCGAACAATACAGTATGATGATTTCCTGCTGCAGCTATTTCTAAAGCTCTCTTGTTACTTTCATGACCTGCTACCTCATTGAAGTCAAGGTCTCTTTCATAAGAATTTTCTATATTGGGATTATATTTACCATTAGGTTCAACTGCCATCATATCATTAAATATAAGCAAACTTATTACTTCTTTTAAATTGCTCAAAGGATACACCTTTATTCCTTTAAGTAATGTACACTCATTCAAATTCTCATAAGGTATTATGAAATCATCTATACCATTTTTTTGAGCTTCTATAATTATAGGTAAAATACCATTAACTGCTCTTATATCTCCATTTAATGCCAGTTCACCTAAAATCAAAAATTTTTCTAATCTTTCTACTGGTATTACGTCTTCTAAAGCTAATATAGATATTGCAATAGGCAAGTCTAATAAAGTACCTTCTTTTTTTATATTGCTAGGTGCTAAATTGATTATTATTTTCCCCAAAGGAAATTTATAGCCACTATTTATGATTGCGCTTCTAACTCTTTCTTTTGCTTCCTTAATAGATGCATCTGGAAGTCCAACTATATGAAAAGCCGGAAGGGATTTCCTTACATCAGCTTCTACTTCTATCATAATTCCATCTATACCTCTAAAGGTAGCCGATTTAATCTTTACTGGCATATCTTATCACCTCTATAGGAGAGTATAGACAGCTATCATAAAATATAATCTTTATTTTTTCATAATTATACTAAAATGTTTTTTTATAAAAGCAAAAGGCTAAAGACATAGCTTGTCCTTAACCTTTTAATACTTACTGTAACATATAACTCAATTAATTATTAACTTTTACTGAATTACCTTCTGAGCTCTTTCTTGTGTAGTTTAAAAATAATCCAAATAATATTAATGCAAATACAACTCCGCATATATTAGATATAGGTGCTGCAAGTCTGAATCCTTCTGGAGCTTGCAAAATGTAAGCAGAAGTTACAGCTGACATAAATACTGCTGGGATTGTACAAATCCAGTGGTTCTTTTTAGATTTAACCATATAAGATGATGCTGCCCAAAGCATTATCATAGCTAAAGTTTGATTTGCCCAAGAGAAATATCTCCAAATTATAGTAAAATCTATAAATGTAAGCGCAATACCTACAGCAAACATTGGAATAGCTATCTTATATCTGTTCATTATATTTTCTTGTTTCATGTGTATTGAGTCTGCAATAACTAGCCTAGCACTTCTAAATGCTGTATCTCCTGAAGTTATAGGACATGCTACTACACCTAATATGGCTAATATTGCACCTATCTTACCCATTAATGTGTTTGATATAGTATTTACAACACCTGCTGGTCCACCATTTGATATAGCTGCTTGAAGTCCTTCACTTCCACCAAAGAAAGACATAGCTGCTGCTGCCCATATAAGTGCTATAACTCCCTCTGCTATCATTGCTCCATAGAATACTTTTCTAGCTTCTGATTCCTTTTTCACACATCTAGCCATAATTGGTGATTGAGTTGCATGAAAGCCTGAAATTGCTCCACAAGCTATTGTTATAAATAAATATGGAAATATTGGAGTTCCTGCTGGATGGAAATTTACAAACTGAATTTCTGGAATCGCATAGCCATTAGTACATATACCAATTCCAATTCCAAAGGCCATAATTAAAAGACATGCTCCAAATAATGGGTATATCTTTCCTATTATCTTATCAACAGGTAATATAGTTGCTAAAATATAATAAATTACAATCAATACTATAAATAGATTTCTGCTTTGCCCTGTTAAAGTCTGCAATAAATCTGCTGGTCCTGTTAAAAACACTACTCCTACTAATATTAGAAGTACTACTGAAAATACTACCATTATTTTTCTAGGGGTTTCGCCTAAATACTTACCTACTATATCAGGTACATTTGCTCCATTATTTCTTATAGATAATATCCCCGTAAAGAAATCATGTACCGCTCCTGCAAATATACATCCAAAAACTATCCATAAAAATGCTGCTGGTCCCCATAAAGCTCCTGATATGGCACCAAATATTGGTCCAAGACCTGCTATATTTAAAAACTGAATCAAAAATATTTTTGGCCAGCTCATAGGTACATAGTCTATACCATCTTGCATTGTTTCAGCTGGAGTCTTAATTTTGTCATCAACTACAAATGTCTTTTCTACAAATTTACCATAGATTATATAACCTACTATAAGTGCTACTAATGATACCAAAAATGAAATCATAAAATCATCTCCTATAAAATTATTTATTACATTTTAATTATAAAATGTAGACATTTTCACAGAAATATTATCAGCTTTAAAAGCCGATATAGTGTCATGAAATGCGTTATATGTACATGAAAAGTTCTTAAAAAGTTTAAATTATTTATTATATATCTTAAAACTTATCAGTAATAATATATATTTAAATTATTTATTATATATATGTTTATTTTATTAAGCATTTATTGTAACGCATAATAAGTTAATTATTATCATATATTTTGTATAAAATAAGGCTGAGGACTATTAACTCCTCAGCCTTATTTAAAAATTAGTTTATTAAACTCTATTTATTAAACTCTAATGAGTCTTCTTTTTGGCTTTTTCTAGTGTAATTCAAAAATACTCCAAATAAAACTAACGCAAATATTATTCCAACTATATTTGATACTGATGCAGAAATTCTAAATCCTTCTGGAGCTTGTAATATATACGCTGAAGTTACTGCTGACATAAATACTGCTGGTATACTACAAATCCAATGATTCTTATTTACCTTTACCATATATGAAGCGGCAGCCCAAAGCATTATCATAGCTAAAGTTTGATTTGCCCAAGAGAAGTATCTCCATATTACAGTAAAGTCTATAAATGTAAGTGCTATACCTACGGCGAACATTGGAATTGCTATCTTGTATCTATTTCCTATTTGTTCTTGCTTAAGATTTATATGATCAGCTATTATGAGTCTAGCGCTTCTAAATGCTGTATCACCTGAAGTTATAGGACATGCTACTACTCCTAAAATTGCAAGCACTGCGCCTATTTTTCCCATAACTGTATTAGATATTGTATTTACAACACCTGCTGGTCCACCATTTGATATTGCAGCTTGAAGACCTTCGCTGCCTCCAAAGAAAGCCATAGCTGCCGCTGCCCATATAAGAGCTATAACCCCTTCAGTAATCATAGCTCCATAGAATATTTTTCTAGCTTCTGATTCCTTTTTTACACATCTAGCCATAATTGGTGATTGTGTTGCATGAAAGCCTGAAATAGCTCCACATGCTATTGTTATAAACAGATATGGAAATATAGGGACTCCATTTGGATGAAAATTAAAAAATTGAATTTCTGGTATGGTATAACCTTGAGTTGTTATTCCAAATCCAATTCCTATAGCCATTATCAAAAGGCAACAACCAAATAGAGGATAAATTTTTCCTATTATCTTATCTATAGGAAGTATTGTAGCTAAAATATAATATATAGTTATAATAACAATAAATGTGTTTCTGCTTAGTCCTGTTAGCGTATGAAGCAAATCTGCTGGTCCTGTTAAAAATACAACTCCCACTAATATTAAAAGAATTACTGAAAATACAACCATTATCTTTTTTACTTTTTCTCCAAGGTACTTACCAACTAGTTCTGGTACATTTGCTCCTTTGTTTCTCATTGATAATATTCCGGTAAAAAAATCATGTACTGCTCCTGCAAATATACAGCCAAAAACTATCCATAAAAATGCTGCAGGTCCCCATAAAGCTCCTGATATGGCACCAAAGATAGGCCCTAATCCAGCTATATTTAAAAACTGTATTAAAAATATCTTCGGCCAACTCATAGGTACAAAATCCACACCATCTTGCATTGTTTCAGCTGGTGTTTTAATATTATCGTCTACCCCAAAAGTCTTTTCTACAAATTTACCATAAATAATATAGCCTGCTACTAACGCTAGTAATGATAGTAAAAATGAAATCATATACATCCATCTCCCCATAATATTATTTATCTATAACAACATTATAGAATGTATACATTTTCACAGAAATGGTATTGTATTTAAATGACGATATCTAAGCACGAAATGCACTATAAAGGTATTTCATGCTTATTTTTCCTTTTTTCTACAGTTCATTTCATTAGATTCTATTTCTACAGCTTAAAAAGCTTAGTTTTACATACAAATTATTATTACATTAAAAGATATATGTAACTTCATTAAAAATATATTCTAACTTCATTTAATACTATTATATACTCATTTTCATCTATTTAATTATAACAATTACGGTTATTCAGTACTACACTATATACTTATTTAAAACTCAGTATTTCTCTAAATCTTTTTATATTGTTTCTACTTACAGGTATTTCCTTATCTATGTCTTTTAATTTTAAAACATAAGTATCATTAAACCAAGGTTGGACTTCTTTTACCTTTCCCAAGTTTACTATAAACGACCTATGAGATTTATAAAACTCCTTTGTTGGCAGCTTTTTCTCCATATCTGATATTTTATTTCTTGATGTATATTCGCAATCTTTAGTAAAGATTGCAACTCCTCTTCCAGAAGCTTGAATATAATATATATCTTTTATATTTATGACGTATATCTTGTTGTTCTTCAAAACAGATATTTTATCACTAGAAATGGCTGAATTCTCTTCAAATGAAGATTCCAACCTTTCAAGAGCAGATACTATTCTGTCTTTTGAATAGGGCTTAACCAAATAGTCAAAAGCATGTATTTCAAAAGCATCTAGTGCATATTCTTTATATGCAGTTATAAATATCACTTTTATATCTGGATTTATTTCATGTAAAATCTTTGCCAAGTTCATACCATCTAAATTAGGCATATTTATATCTAGAAATATCACATCAATAGGATTATTTTGAACATATTTTAATACGCTTACTCCATCATCAAATTGATTCATAATTTTTATGTTGCTAAAGGTTTTTATAAAATATTCTAGTTCCTGTCTTGATGGAAGTTCATCATCTACTATTATTGCCCTCATATCCATCCCCCTTATTAATATTAAATGATATTCTTGTGCCATTATTTAATCTTTCAATTATCGGCGCCTTTCCATAAATGAGTTTTACTCTTGAATAAACATTGTATAAGCCAATTTTGTTATCACTTATCGTCTCTTCATATATCTGGTTGATTATATTCTCATCTATTCCACATCCATCATCCTCTATAATTATCTTACAAGATTCTGATTCATCAATACACCTTATCCATACATTCCTGCCAACTCTATTTTTTAAAATACCATGCTTTATAGCATTTTCAACAAGAGGTTCTATAGTTAAAGGCGGGATTTTAATATTCATACATTCTTTCGGAATGTCATAATTAATTTGAATTTTATCACCAAATCTAGCTTTTTCTATAGCTACGTAAGCTTTAACTTGTTCTAATTCTTTTTGAAGTTCAATAAGATTATCTTTAACTTCTAAATTAAACCTCAAATAATCTGACAGATTAACTATAAGCTCCCTAGCCATATCCGGATTAATTCTCACGAAAGAAGTTATAGTATGAAGAGCATTAAATAAAAAATGTGGATGTATTTGAGTCTGTAGTGCTCTTATCTCTGCTTTATGTGCCATCTCTTCAAGCTTTTTAATTTTTCCAAGCTGTAATTGTGTAGAAATAAGAGTTGATAATCCTTCTGCTAAAGATCTGTTTCGTTCTGTTATGTAAGAACTATTATTAAATGAAATTTTCAATGTACCTATAACTTTTTCATAATATATGAGCGGTGTTATTATTGAAGACTTTATAGAGTTTTCCATTAAGTCTGTCTTTGCATTTTCTCTTTTATTATTCAATGTAATAGCATGTCCAGTTTCTATAACGCGTTTAGTATAATCATTTACTATTATCTTGTGCATTATTTTTATATTTTTGTTTTTAGCTGAATAAGCTAAAATCTCTTTATCATCTGTAAGTACCACAAATTCAGAACCCAAACTGCTCCTTATTATTTCACAGACTCTGCTCAAAGATTCCTCATTTACTTCCTTAAAATAAGGCAGCGTTTTATTTGCTATATCCAAAGTTATCCTTGCCTGCTCTCCAGCAAGCTTTTCTTTTTCATCTAAAATACTATTCACTATAGTTATTATTATGATTATACCTATAGAGTTTATTATAACCATAGGTATAAATATATCATTTACTATGATTACGCCATCATCATTAGTAAGACAAATCAATATCATACTTATACTTTCGGTGACTACTACAGAAAAAACACTGTAAATATATTCATTGCTTGATTGTTTATTTTTACATAAAAATCCCGAAGCTATTCCTGAAAATATAGTACTTATAGCACATGCTAGTGCCGTTGATTGTCCCATATTATATATAAGTCTGTGAATTCCTGCTATAGTACCAGCAATTCCTCCGACTATAGGTCCAAATGTTATAGATGAAACTATGATAGGGATATTACGTATATTTACCACAGACCCTTTATAATCAATCCCCATAATAGTTCCAAAAATTCCATAGATACCAAAAATTATCCCTAAGGTAATTATATCTTTATTTGATTTTTTATCTGTATCTACAATCTTTTGAAGTGTTCTACTTTTAGACATGGTAAAAGCAATTAAAATTGAATACCCTAAATTACCTATTAATCCTCTTGTTAATTCCCACATAATTTATGACCTTCTAACCTTAATATTATATAAATCATTATTTAATTATCTAGATTTGAATATATACATGAATTTATGAACATACTTTTATAATGTCCAATTTATCTATTTTAATAATAGCATAAATCCCTTATTTACCCTATTAATTTCTTAAAATTTCTATATTTTATATAAAGGAAGAGTTTAATATTATGAAAAAATTTAACAAATCCATTGGTACTCATGGTGAACGTTTAGCCGGAAAATTTCTAGAAAGATCTAATTATAAAATAATTCAATATAATTTCTCATGCCGTTATGGAGAAGTAGATATAATCGCCTTAGATAAAGATGTTTTGTGTTTTATAGAAGTAAAAAGCAGGTTTTCGCTTCTATATGGATCACCAAGGGAAGCTGTAACCTGCTTTAAATTAAAAAAGTTATATAAATGCGCTGAATTCTTTATCTTAAAGCACAATATTTCAAATATCAATTGTAGAATTGATGTCATCGAAGTTTATTTTAATTACAACAATAACTTAAGCAAAATAAATCACTTAAAGAATGTTATTTAAAAAACTTCTTCTATGAATCTTACACATACCATATTTTTTTATACCTTCTATATGCTTTTTAGTTCCATACCCGGCATTATGTCCAAAATCATAATTAGGATATATTTCATTATAATCTTTCATAAGATTGTCTCTATAAACTTTAGCTATAATTGAAGCAGCAGCAATGCAAGCACTGTGTCTGTCACCTTTTATTATAGCTTTGTTTGGCATATCAAAATCTTTTATGAGATACCCATCAGATAAAACTAAATCAGGTTTAACACTTAACCCATGAACTGCATCCTTAAAAACCTTATTGTTGCAGTACGCTATTCCTTTTTCGTCTATTTCTTCACTTTCACATTGAGCGATTGAATAAGAAATAGCTTTATTCTTTATAATTTCAGATAGTTTTTCTCTTTTTTCTTCAGTTAAAACTTTGGAATCATTTACGCCTAATATCATTTCTGCTTCATCAACATTGAGCTTTAATATTACAGAAGCAGCAACAATTGGACCGGCTAAAGGACCACGTCCAACCTCATCTACTCCCGCTACCATTATTTCTTCTCCATAGCTTTTATCATTATCGTAAAGACCTTTTACTCTAATTCTTTCTTTATTTAATGCATCTAAGTTTTTTTGAAGCCTTTGCCCTAATGCATTTATATTTTTTCTTTTATCCTCATTAAGAGAAGCTATAATTAATAAAATCTTCTCTTCTGTTTCATTATTTAAATCCAGCTTATCTATCTCTTCTTTTACTTCTTTATATTTAAGACCTTTGTATAACATATGAATCCCCCTATATTATGGTCTTTCTAAGGAAATGCAGCCCAGCTTTCCTCCTCTAAATTCATCTAATAACAGAACTGAAAGCCTATTGTAATCAACAACACCTCCTGATGCTATTGTTCCTCTTTTCTTAGCTATATCATTTAGTATATCTAAGGTATCTTCTTTAATCTCAGTAAGTTTATAACGCTCCATAAGTCTTTCAGGATAATTTACCTTAAGTCTAGATACTAAATTATATGCAAGTTCTTCTATATCCATAATTTCATCTTTTATTGCCCCAGTGAAAGCTAGGTTTAATGCAACCTCTTCATCTTCAAATTTAGGCCATAGTATTCCTGGTGTGTCCATCAGCTCTATACCTATTTTAGTCTTTATCCATTGTTTACTCTTAGTTACTCCAGGTCTATCCCCTGTCTTAGCTATATTGTTCTTTGCCATCTTATTTATAAATGAAGATTTCCCTACATTAGGTATACCTACTACCATAGCTCTCATAACTATATTTTTTAAACCCTTAGCTCTAAGCCTGTCATGCTTTTCTTTCAGTAATTCCTCCATAAGAGGTTTTATTTCTTTGAGTCCTGCTCCTGTTAAGCAATTTACTTCTAAAACCCTTACGCTGTCATTAGTTAATTTGTTAATCCATGCTTTAGTTATTGATTTTTCTGACAAGTCACTTTTATTTAATAGGATTATTCTAGGCTTTCCTTTACATAATTCTTCTATTTCAGGATTAGCACTAGTACTAACTATTCTAGCATCTCTTATCTCTATAACAGCATCAACCAGCTTTAAATTTTCCTTTATCTCTCTTCTGGTTTTAACCATATGTCCTGGGAACCAATTTATATTTGCCATATTTTCGCCATCCTTTCTATTATGTGTATTTTAAAGTTATTTATATAGAAAAAAGGGGTAACAACACCCCTTTTAAACTTGCAAATATGTTATATTCTTTCTTTAACCTTTGCAGCCTTACCAACTCTGCCTCTTAGGTAGAATAGCTTAGCTCTTCTTACTTTACCTCTTCTAGTAACTTCAACTTTTTCAACTATTGGAGAGTTAACTGGGAATGTTCTTTCAACACCAACACCGTAAGCAAGTCTTCTTACTGTGAAGTTTTCTCTAGCTCCTCCATTTTGTATCTTTATAACAGTTCCTTCAAACATCTGAATTCTTTCTCTGTTACCTTCTTTGATTCTTACGTGAACTTTAACATTGTCTCCTACGTTAAATTCAGGTAATTTTTCACTTCTTAATTGTTCTGCTTCTATAGCTCTTATTAATTCGTTCATTGTGCATTCCCTCCTTATAATATAATTGACGTTCATACCAAATAAAATCTTGATAGAGGACCGCCCGTACTAGCACAAACTTAATTTTATCACAAATTTTTTTACACATCAATGTTTTTTTGTGTGTTTTTAAGTGTTTTTTTATCTTCTTCTGAAAGTTTTACACTTTTAAGAAGATCTGGCCTCTTCTTATATGTGAGGATGATAGACTGCTGTCTTCTCCATTTTTTTATATTTTCATGATGCCCTGAAAGCAACACCTCAGGAACTCTCTTACCTTCATATACTTCAGGCCTTGTATATTGAGGATATTCCAAAAGTCCATTATAAAATGACTCTTCTTGAAAACTCTCTTCTTTACCTAAAACTCCAGGGATAAGTCTACATATGCTATCTACTATTGGTATGCACGCCATTTCTCCACCAGTTAAAATAAAATCACCTATGGATATTTCCTCATCTATATAGTCATATATTCTTTCATCTATACCTTCATAATGGCCACATAAAAAAATAAGTTCTTTTTCATTACTTAACTCCTTAGAAATCGAATGATTAAATTTTTTCCCTCTTGGTCCTAAAAAAATCACTTTTCCTGAATTTTTAGTTTTCATAAATTTTATAGAATCAATTATAGGTTGTGGTGCCATAACCATGCCTGCACCGCCCCCATAAGGGTAATCATCAACCTTTTTATGTTTGTTATTAGAAAAATCTCTTATATTTATAGCTTCTATCTCTATTATTCCATTTTCCCTGGCTCTCTTAATTATGCTGTGATTAAATATATCAAACATTTCAGGAAACAATGTTAATATGCTAATCTTCATCTTGCCATTCTCCTACAGGCTTTATAATTATCTTTTTTTCTTCTACATCTACTGAGTATACTATTTCTTTTAAAGCTGGTATAAGAATTTCTTTTTCACCTTTTACTTCATATACATCATTACTTCCAGTCTTTATAACATCTATAAGTTCTCCTATGTATCTTTCTTCTGAATCATATACTTTGCATCCTATAAGATCAATTATAAAATAAGAGTTTCTTGGAAGCTTTACAGCATCCTTTCTTTCTACTTTAATATATTTATTTCTCATTCGTTCCGCATCTTCTACTGTGTCTACACCTTGAAGTTTAAGAATAACTCTATCTGCTTGAAGCTTGCACCATGTTATTTCAACTACTTTATCATCTATTATACAAGACTTAAGCTTTCTAAATCTTCTAACGTCATCAGTCAGTGGATAAACCTTTACCTCTCCGCGTACACCGTGAGGCTTAGTAATTTGCCCAACAGTCATATATTCTTTCATATTTTCACCACCGAAAATTATTTATTTTAATTTAAGTAAAAAGAGCTAGGAAAAAAACCTAACTCTAATTAATAATTTCAACGACTACTCGTTTATCTTCTTTTATTGCTGCAGCCTTGACAACAGTTCTAATAGCTTTTGCTATTCTTCCCTGCTTTCCTATGACTTTTCCCATGTCTTCTGGAGCAACTTTCAATTCAAGAATTATAGATTGTTCACCTATAACTTCATTGACTTGAACTTCTTCTGGGTTATCTACAAGTGATTTAGCTAAAATTTCAACTAATTCTTTCATTTACCTTCTGATAGCTAGACAATACAACTATCAGAATTCACCTCCCCAAAAATTACTCGTTCATACCAGCTTTTTCTAAAAGCTTCTTAACGACGTCAGTTGGTTGAGCTCCATTCTTTATCCAAGTGTTAGCTTTTTCAGCATCTATTTTAATTATTGCTGGTTCTGCAACTGGATTGTAATATCCGATTTCTTCGATAAATCTACCATCTCTTGGGCTTCTTGAATCTGCTACAACTACTCTGTAAAAAGGAGCTTTCTTAGCACCCATTCTTCTTAGTCTAATCTTTACTGCCATTATTTTCACCTCCTTTAAAGGATAAATCTCTATAATAATAAGTTTAAACTTCTCAAAGTTAAAACTATTTATATGACTTTATTTTTCAAAGTTTTTTTACATGAAAGGAAGTTTTCCCATAAAGCCTTTTTTAGCTTTTTTCTGCATTCCATTCATCTGCTTCATCATCTTTTTCATTTGTTCAAAGCTCTTGATAAGTTTATTTACATCTTGTATTGATGTTCCTGAACCTTGTGCAACTCTTTTTCTTCTTGAAGCTGATGAAGAAATAATATTTGGGTTTTTTCTTTCTTTTATAGTCATAGAATTAATTATGGCTTCTGTTTTTTTCATTTCTTTTTCGCTTTGGCTTAAATCCAATCCCTTAAGCTCTTTGGAATTTACACCAGGCATCATCTCTAATACCTTTCCAAGAGGTCCTAGCTTTTTCATTTGAGCCATTGCATCTTTAAAGTCCTCATAATTGAATTCTTGATTCATCATTCTATTTCCAAGCTCTAAAGCCTCTTTTTCATCAATAGCAGCTTGAGCTTTTTCTATAAGAGACATTACGTCTCCCATACCTAAAATTCTAGAAGCCATTCTATCTGGGTGAAAGACTTCTAAATCATTCATCTTCTCTCCCATACCTGCAAATTTTATTGGTTTGCCGGTAACTTCTCTTATAGATAATGCGGCTCCACCTCTAGTATCACCATCTAATTTTGTTAAAATTACTCCTGATATATCTAGTAAACTATTAAAACTGTCAGCCACATTTACAGCATCCTGACCTGCCATAGCATCAACTACTAGTAATATTTCATTTGGATCTACAGAAGCTTTTATATCTTTTAATTCCTGCATAAGATCTTCATCAATGTGAAGTCTTCCTGCGGTATCTAATATCACTACATTTAAACCATCATTTTTTGCATGTTCAATAGCTGCTTTAGCTATATCTACAGGGCTCACTTTATCACCCATGGCAAATACTGGAACATCTATTTGGCGGCCAACTGTTTGAAGCTGTTTTATAGCTGCTGGCCTATATATATCCCCTGCTACAAGCAAAGGTTTTTTATTCTTTTTTCTTAAGTGCAATGCTAGCTTACCAGCCATAGTAGTTTTACCAGCACCTTGAAGACCAACTAACATTATTACGGTTAGTCCTTTATCATCATAATTTATTTTGCTTTCGCTATTCCCCATGAGCATTGTTAATTCATCATTAACAATCTTTATGACCTGCTGTCCCGGAGTTAAACTCTCCAATACTTCTTTTCCAACGCACTTTTCACTCACAGCTGAAACAAATTTCTTTACTACTTTGTAGTTAACGTCAGCTTCTAAAAGTGCCAGCTTAACTTCTCTCATGGCTTCTTTTATATCTTTTTCGTTTAACTTTCCTTTGCCCTTAAGCTTTTTTAATGCATCTTGCAATTTTGAACCTAATCCTTCGAAAGCCATGTAATCCCTCCTACTTTATATTGCCTCATCAATAAGTTTTATTATACTGTCTATACTATCTTTTTCTTCCATGTGTTTATCCATTAACTTATTTAGCTGATAAATTATTTCTTCCTTCTTTTTAGCAGCTTTGAGGCTATTTTTCAAAAGGTGAATCCTTTCTTCATAGCTCAATAATTGCTTGTGACATCTTTTAATTAAGTCATGTATCGCTTGCCTGCTAGTATGGTTAAGTTCAGCTATTTCTGACAAAGAAAAATCATCATTATAATACATAAACATGATATTTTTTTGTTTTTCTGTCAGAAGTTCTCCATACAAATCAAGCAGCAGAGATATTTCTACTCTCTCTTCCATAATCAATCACCTAACTCACAAAAGAAATAATATCAGATACAGAATATGTTGTCAAGTACTTTTACTTAACACATTTAAAAAAGTGCTTCCGCAAATGATTTTGCATCAAATTTTTGAAGATCATCAATGCCTTCTCCTACACCTATATACTTAACAGGTATATGAAGCTCCTGCTTAATGGATATAACAACTCCACCTTTAGCTGTTCCATCTAACTTTGTAAGAACTATACCGTCAATAGGGCATACTTCCATAAATTGTTTAGCCTGTATAACCGCATTTTGTCCTGTAGTTCCATCTAGCACTAGAAGAGTCTCCTTTTTAACGCCTTGTAATTCTCTATCTATTATCTTGTTAATTTTTCCAAGCTCATTCATTAAATTCTTTTTGTTATGAAGTCTTCCTGCAGTATCACATATAAGTACATCACCCTTCTTGGCCTTAAAAGAACTTATTGCATCAAAAACAACTGCTCCTGGATCTGCTCCCTCATTATGTTTAATTATATCAACTCCAGACCTGTTAGCCCAAACTTCAAGCTGATCTATCGCCCCTGCTCTAAAAGTATCTGCAGCTGCAAGTATTACGTGTTTTCCATGATTTTTATATTGGGAAGCTATTTTTCCTATAGAAGTTGTTTTTCCAACACCATTTACCCCTATTATAAGCATAGCTTTTGGATAGGTCTCTTCTCCCTCTTCCTCTACACCTTCGTTAATCATATCAACAATAACTCTCTTTAAGCATGGTTTAACTTCTTTAGGATCATTAACCTTTTCATCTCTTATAACTTTTCGTAGTCTCTCTATTATTTCTACAGAAGTGTCTACTCCAATATCTGATGTTATAAGTATTTCCTCTAGTTCTTCATATAAATCCTCGTCAATTGTAACAGCTAAATTAAACACTTCATTCATTTTATCTGTTAATGTGTCTCTTGTTTTACTTAATCCTGATTTTAATTTATCAAAAAATCCTCCAAACATTATTCTTCCTCCTGAATTTAATTTATGCACTTAAGTCTACTGAAATAATTTTTGAAACCCCTTTTTCCTCCATAGTCACTCCATACAATACATCACTAGCTTCCATAGTACCTTTTCTATGAGTTATTACTATGAACTGGATATTGCTTGAAAATTCCTTTAAAAATGAGGCATATCTAAATACATTAGCATCATCTAAAGCAGCTTCTATTTCATCTAATATACAGAAAGGCGTAGGCTTCATCTTTAAAATAGCAAATAATAGAGCTATAGCTGACAACACCTTTTCTCCTCCAGACATAAGATTTATATTTTGAAGCTTTTTACCTGGCGGCTCAACATTTATTTCTATATTAGCACTGAGTTCATCGCCTTCACCCAATATAAGGTCAGCTCTTCCTCCTTTGAAAAGTTCTTTAAATGTTTCACTAAAATATTCTCTAAGCTTTTGAAAATTTTCATTGAACATTTCTTTCATCTTAGATGTCATTTCATCAATAACATTTAATAGTTCTTTCTTAGATTTTTCTAAATCCTCTCTTTGGATGCACATGAACTCATATTTAGCACTCACTTCTTTATACTCTTCAATGGCTCCTAAATTTACATTACCTAATGAGGATATTTTACCTTTTAATGTTGATATTCTACTTTTAGTCACTTGAACATCAATATCTTTTTCAGCTAAATCTTCTGCTTCTGCTAAGGTAAGATTCATATCTTCATTAAGCTTCGTTAAATACCCCTGCATTTCTATTTCATATTTAGCCTTGTTTATCCCAAGTTTATTGATTTCCTCTTCATTTTTTCTAATTAAAGAGTTTATATCTTCAAGCTGGGAATTAAACTTAGTTATGTTTTCTTTTAAAACAATTCTTTTCTTTTCATAAGTTTCAAAGTCAGCCTCTAATTCTTTAATTTTATCCTCATACCCTACTATCTCAGCTTTCTTCTTATCTATCAAACTCAAAGATTCAGATTTTATAGAATTTCCCTCTGACATTTCCTTTTGAAGTTCTCTAGATTTGTTTACAGCCTCTTTTAAGTCTCTTGAGTTTCTTTGAGTATTAGCTTCTTTAGACAATATAACTTCATCTAACTGAGCTTTTTCTATCTTTAATTTTGTAAATGTTTCCTTTTGACTTTCTAAGTTTTTAGTCAGTTCTTCTCGCTTAAGTTCAGAAACTTTTATATTTTCCTTATTTTTTTCTTCACTTTCCTCTAAATCTTGAAGTTCTTTATTTTTTTCTTCCAACTTAAACTTTAAGTCTAATATTTTCTTCTCTATAAGACCTGTTTCTCTTTCTGATGTTATTATGTTATCTTCTAGTTTTTTATTTTCACTATTTAAGGCTAACATTCTCTCTTGAATCTTAGTTACTTCAATATTCTTGTGATGTATTTCATCTCTTAAATTTAAAAATTCATCGTCTAATGATTTAAACTGTAACTTTTTATTATTAAGTGATTTTTCTAAGCTATCCTGCTCCTTAAAAAGAGCTTGTATTTTTTCTTCTAGTTCTTTTATTTCTCGTTTTCTTCCTATAACATTAGTAGCTTTCTTGTATATGCTACCGCCAGTCATAGATCCGCCTGGATTTATCACTTCTCCATCTAAAGTTACAATCTTATATGAGTGATTTGTATATTTTGCTATGTTTAAAGCATTAGTCATAGTATCACATATTATAGTTCTTCCCAATATGCTAGTTACCGCTTTTTCATATTTTTTATCATACATTATAATATCGCTAGCTATTCCTAGGAACCCTTTTGAAGAAGTTATGTTTGTATTTAAATTTAATTTTTTACCTTGTATTATTGATAGTGGTAAAAAAGTAGCACGACCAAGATTCTTTTCTTTTAAGTACGTTATAAGATTTTTAGCCATAACTTCATCTGAAGTTATTATATTGGAGACAGCAGCTCCTAAAGCTATATCTATAGCTACTTCAAATTTTTTTTCTACTTCTATAATTTCTCCTAAAACAAAAACCTTTCCTTTTGCATAATTTATTTTATTTTCATCTATATGATGCATAAGACTTTTTACTGATTTGTTATATCCCTCATAGTCTTTTTCTAAATTCATGAGCATATTGTGATTTGCTTCAAATTTATTTATTTGGGCACTTTGAATTTTTAGACTTGCTTCCATTTTATTTATTTCGTTCAACAAAATGTTTTTTGTTTTCTTGTTTTCCTTTATTTTCTCATTCATAAGGTTTATGTCACAATAAGCTTTATGATTTTCTTCTTCTAATAAAAGTGCGGTGGTTTTATTGATGTTTATATTGTTTTTGTAATTACTGCTCTGTTCATTTAATGAAAAAACTTTCCCCTCTAGGTTGTCTATATCACTTTTTAAGCTTGTTTTTTCATTATTACACGTAGCGATATTTCTTAAAATTTCAATGCTTAATGCTCTAAAATTTTTATTATTTTCTTCAATAACTAAATTTTCGCTGTTAAAATCATAGATTTTCTTTTCTAAATCATAGATTTGACTTTCATACTCTTTCTTTTCCTTAATGAGAGATTCAAGTTCTAATATTTCGGCATCTTTTATCTCTTTAATATCATTAATTTTTTTATTTATAATACCTATTTCAATTTCATTTTTTGCTAGGGAGTTCTCTGCATTATTTATTCTCTCCTCTAAAACCACTATTTCACCTTGAAGTTTTTGAATAATCTCTTTATAATTATAAAATCTATTTTTTTCTTCACTAAAACTATTTTCTTCTTCTTCAAGCTGAGAGTTTATTTCTTGTAGAGATTTTTTTAAATCTTCTCTCTCCCTTGCGAGGTCATTTTTTATACCATCGCTTTTATGTAATTCATTTTCATACTCTCTTATTTTTTCGTTTAACTTAGCTATAGAGTGTATTATTAAAGAAATTTCTAGTCCTTTCTGCTCATTAGACAATTCTAGGAATTCTTTTGCCTTTATGCTATCTATCTCTAAAGGTTCTATTCTTTCTTCCATGCCAACAAGAATATCATTTAATCTGACTAAATTTTGTTCAGTGCTTTGAAGCTTCTTTTCACTTTCTAGTTTTCTAGTCTTAAATTTAACTATACCAGCTGCTTCCTCTAAAAGAGCTCTTCTTTCATCAGGTTTACCGCTTAGTATAGCATCTATTTTACCCTGACCAATTATAGAATATCCTTCTTTTCCTATTCCTGTATCCATAAATAGCTCTTGCACATCTTTAAGCCTGCAAGAATTGTTGTTAATTAGATATTCACTATCACCATTTCTGTATAACCTTCTTGATATAGTAACATCAGAATAATCTATAGGTAGTTCCCCTTCAGAATTATCTAAAGTAAGACTTACCTGAGCAAGTCCCACAGGCTTTCTAAATTGAGTTCCAGCAAAAATGACATCTTCCATTTTGCCTCCTCTTAAAGTCTTTACACTTTGTTCTCCCAAAACCCATCTTATAGCATCAGAAATATTACTTTTCCCACTGCCATTAGGACCAACAACTGCAGTAACACCTTTTTTAAAGGAGAGTTCTGTTTTATCGGCAAAGGATTTAAATCCTCTTATTTCAATTGATTTTAAAAACATACATCTGCTCCTTTAAAGAAATATAGATGGTAATAACCCTAAAACTAAGGCTGCTAATGTTACATATACTAAAACTTTTGTAAGCTTATCTCTAGTGTTTTTTTTCATTATAACACCCTCCAAATCCATATAATATTGTCTTATACTAGTTTAATTGAAATATATTAAAATTTCAAGAATATAAAATTTAAAGGCCTTAGGATACCTAAGACCTTTAAATTAAATTATATCTATCTCGGTTCAACAATAAACTTTATTGCTGTTCGTCCTTCACCTTCAATGGTTATTTCTGAAAAAGCAGGGACAACAACTATATCTATACCATTAGGAGCTACAAAGCCTCTTGCAATGGCAATTGCTTTAACTGCTTGATTTACAGCTCCTGCACCTACTGCTTGAATTTCTGCAGATGATTTTTCTCTTAATACAGCTGCTAATGCGCCAGCAACTGATTTTGGCTGTGATTGCGATGATACCTTTAATACTTCCATTTAATAATCCCCCCTAGCTACATGTAAATCTATCCATACAAGCGCTTTTAAGGTATTATTCTATATAAGTTAATTTTTTCCTTCTTTAACTTTTTCTTTTATAATCTCATTTATCGACAACTTATCGCAAGTATTATCATAACTAATTGTAAAGAATCCTCTATTAAGGTCATTATCTATGGTAACGTGTATTTTTTTAGGGGATATTTCCCTTATCATATCATTAAAAAATTCTTTCTTATTAGCATAAAGCTTTGATAAATCTCTTTCATTTAATGACAATACAGCATCTTTATCTATTTTTTTTATTTTATCTTTTATAAGATCATTAAATACTGCTCCCTCTACAAGTTCTCTAATTGAAGGATGGAAAGGTCCAGCTACTATATCGCCATTAAGATTTATGTTTTCTGTTGGCTGAAGCCCTATTCTTATGACATTTATATCATTTGCAATATAAAGGCTATATATTTCCTTACAGATCTCTATGGCTTCTTCTAATGTGTAAGGAACATATTCTCCTCTCTCATATAGAGTCTCCATAGGCGTATCCTTTATCACTAAAGATGGATAAATTCTACATATGTCCGGTTTCATAGTTATACTTTCTTTTGCGGTATTTATATCTTTATAAGCATTCGATCCTGGAAGCCCCGGCATTATCTGATGACCTAATGTAAAGCCATATTCTTTAATAAGTTTAGATGCTCTTCGCACATCTTCAGCAATGTGACCTCTTCCTGCTTTAATTAAAACTTCATCGTCTAAAGATTGTACTCCAAGTTCAATTATGTCAGAATCAAATTCCTTTAAATGTTCTAAGATTTTATCATCTATATAATCCGGTCTCGTAGACATTCTTATATAATCTATTTTTTTGTTGTCTTTATATTCTTTTGCAACAGCTAAAAGTTCCCTCTGCTTATTTATATCTATAGCAGTGAAAGTACCTCCAAAGAAAGACACCTCAATAGTTGCATCTTTATTTTCTATAGTTTTCAAGTATTCTTCTATAGTATTTCTTACAAATTCAGCGTTAACCTTCTGACTCTCATTACTTTTAGCTATTTTAAGACTCTCTCCAGTTATCCTACTTTGATTACAGAAAACACAATTATGCGGACATCCCTCATGAGGAACAAATATAGGTATTATGTAGTGTTTTCTACCCATTTTTAACCTCCAAAAATCTCAAAGCTTCTTTAGCAGAATTTTGCTCTGCCTCTTTTTTACTGAAGCCCTCTCCTCTTCCAAATTCCTTATTATCAATTAAAACTTTTGTATAGAATTTTCTTCTATGAGGAGGTCCTTCAAATTTAATCAATTCATAGTTTATTTCCACTTCTCCATTTTTCTGCATAGTTTCTTGAAGCTTAGTCTTATAATCAAGAACTATTTCATTGTTTACAGCCATATTAATAGTATCACTTAAATGATAAAGTATAAAATTCTTAGCAAATTCCATTCCTTTATCTAGATACAACGCTGCAAATATAGCTTCAACACAATCAGCCTGAATAGAAGTACGTTCCCTTCCTCCAGTCATCTCTTCACCTTTACTCATTCTTATATATTTTCCAAGATCCCACTTTTTAGCTAAGATAAAAAGTGAGTTTTCGCATACTATAAGAGCTCTATACTTGGTAAGCTCACCTTCTTTTTTCTCTTTATAATGATTATATAAATATTCCGTTACAGAAAGCTGAAGAACAGAATCTCCAAGGAACTCTAATCTTTCATTAAAATTTATATTTTTATGTTGATTTGCATATGAACTATGAGTTAATGCAGTCTCTAAATATTCTTTATTTAAAAAATTCACGTTAAGAACTTTTTCAAATTTATCTACGTTATTGTAAGTACACATGGTTCCAACTCCTAAGAAGTTTATTCTTCAACTTGCTTACATCTTATAACAAATTCAAGAATAAACTTTATTTTAATTTGTACTATATATGAGCTATTATAGTGTATTCAACATACCTATATTAAATATACTATAATAGTCATATAATTAAAGCCCCGATATTCGGGACTTTTTATTCTTCTACATGAGCTTTAATATATTCTACTAAATCTCCAACTGTAGAAATATTTTCAGCAACCTCATCAGAGATTTCTATATCAAACTCATCTTCTAATGCCATTATAACCTCAACGACATCAAGAGAATCCGCACCTAAATCTTCCAATGTTGTATCCATAGTAATATCGTCAGCATTAATGCTTAACTTATCTGCAACTATTGATTTTATTTTATCTAGTACCATTAATATTCACCTCCCTAAAAGTCTACAATTAGATAATATTACATAACCTTAATATGGTCAATAATTTTATTGCTCTTTTTTTTGTATTTCTTTTTCTATTTGCTCTTTTATGGTTTCTATAACCTTATTATCATGAAATATCTTCGCTTGTCTTATGGCATTTTTGAAAGCTTTTCCATCAGAGCTTCCATGAGCCTTTATGCATACTCCATCAACACCTAGAAAAGGAGCTCCTCCTACTTCTTTGTAGTCAAATTTCTTCTTTAGTCCTTTGAATGTAGGTTTTAAAATAAGACCTCCCATTTTACCTCTAGTTGTAGCCATAATTTCATCTTTAATCATATTAAGAAGTGTACTTGCCGCTCCTTCATAAAGTTTTAACACAGTATTTCCAACAAATCCATCACACACTAATACATTAGTGTCTCCTTCTGGTATGTCCCTTGGTTCAACGTTTCCTATAAAGTTAACTGGTGCATCCTTTAATAATTTATGAGCTGCTTTAGTAAGTTCATTTCCCTTTTCCTCTTCAGCACCTATATTGATAAGTCCTACGGATGGATTGGATACGTTCATAACCTTCTCATAGTATGTTTTGCCCATCATAGCAAACTGAACAAGATAATTTGGTTTACAATCCGCATTTGCTCCACAGTCTATTATCATAAAATGCCCATTCTTCCCTGGCATTATAGGGGCTAAAGCTGGTCTATCTATACCCTTTATTCTTCCTACTATAAATGTTGCTCCTGCCATGAAAGCTCCAGTACTTCCTGCCGAAATCATAGCATCAGCTTTTTTCTCTTTCACAAGTTGAAGCGCAACAGCTAAGCTAGAATCCTTTTTTCTTCTAATAGCTTTAACAGGTTCTTCATTGCAGTCTATTACTTCGCTGCAGCCTATTACTTCAATCCTATTTTTATCATATGTATGCTTTTTCAATTCTTCTTCTATGGCATCTTTTTTTCCTGTTATAATTATGTCTACATCTAATTCGCTTAGAGCCTCTATACACCCCGCTATAACTGCTGAAGGCGCAAAATCTCCACCCATTCCATCTATTGCAATCTTCATAAATTTCTCATCTCCTTATACACCATAAAATAATCTATATAAAGAAAAGAAAGTCATAAGACTTTCTTTTTTTTATTCTTCAGACGCAACTACTTCTTTACCCTTATATGAACCACAGAATTTACATACTCTATGAGCAAGTTTCATTTCGTGACATTGTGGACACTCAACCATTCCTGGCATACTTAATTTGAAAGTTTGTGCTCTTCTTGAAGCTCTCTTTGCTTTAGAACCTTTTCTTGCTGGATTTCCCATTGTAACACCTCCTATTCAGTGAAAAACAAGTCTTTTAAATTTGAAAATCTTATATCTACATCGTAATTGTTGCAAGTACAAGATGTATCATTAAGATTTGCACCACACTGTTGACAAAGCCCCTTACAATCCTCTTTACAAAGAATCTTAGTAGGCAACGTCATAATAATGCTGTTCTCCAATATTTCGGTAACATTAATGTTGTCACCTTCAATTACACTTATTTCATCATCCTCGGCATCCACTGTTGAGAGTTTTTCATTAACCTCAAACTCCAGAGGATAATTGAAAAGTTCAAGACAACGTGAACAAGGAAGTATTAATTCAGTAGAAACTTTAAGCTTTACTTCGACTATTTTATCAATCAAGCTTATAGTACCATCTGCATTAATAGGCTTTGAGAACTGAATCTTATCGCCATCAAAATAAATGGGACTTCTCTCATAACACATATGAACTTCTTTTTTGAAATTTTTACATTTAGTTATTTCTGATAAATTTACTATCATATGCTCTCTAAGTAATAACTTAGAATTTTCACTCCCTTGTAGTTATTGTTCTTATAAGTAACCACAATTTATTATATAAACTTGGAATTTAAAAGTCAAGTTTCTTTTATAAATTATTTAATAAGACTCATTGTGTCTCTTGCTATCATAAGCTCTTCGTTAGTTGGGATTACGTATACCTTAACTTTTGAGTCATCAGTGCTTATTTCAGCAACTTTTCCTCTTACATTGTTCTTTTCTGTATCTATCTTAAATCCTAAGAATTCTAATCCCTTACAGATTTCTTCTCTGGTTTCCTTAGCATTTTCTCCAAGACCAGCTGTAAATACTACACAATCAACTCCGCCCATAGCAGCAGCATATGCCCCTATAAACTCTTTTACTCTGTGATGGAATACATCTAAAGCAAGTTGAGCTCTCTTACTTCCTTCTGCAGCAGCATTTTCTATATCTCTGAAGTCAGAAGAAACTCCTGAAATTCCAAATACTCCTGATTGCTTATTCATAAGGTTATTAACTTCTTTTGCGCTCATTCCTAAATCAGTTTCAAGATATGTTGCTATAGCAGGATCTATATCTCCACATCTTGTTCCCATAACTAATCCTGCAAGTGGAGTGAATCCCATTGATGTTTCTACTGATTTACCATTCTTAACAGCACATAAACTTGCTCCATTTCCTAAATGGCAAGTAACTATCTTTAAATCCTCTATGTTTTTGCCCATAGTTTCAGCAGCTACTCTTGAAACATATTTGTGTGATGTTCCGTGGAATCCATATTTTCTGATTCCATGCTTTTCATAAAGCTCATATGGTAAAGCATATATGTATGCTTCTTCTGGCATTGTTTGGTGGAATGCTGTATCAAATACTGCTACCATTGGAGTGTTTGGCATCAATGCTTGACACGCTTCTATTCCTATTATGTTTGGTGGGTTATGAAGTGGAGCAAGCTTAGCACACTCATCTAACTCTTTCATAACTTTTTCAGTTATAAGAACTGATTCAGCGTATTTTTCTCCCCCATGAACAACTCTGTGTCCAACTGCAGAAATTTCGCTCATGTCCTTTATAACGCCGTTCTTTTCATCAACTAATGCTCCTAAAACTAATTTAATAGCATCTTTATGGTCTTTCATTGGAGTTTCTATTATATACTTATCTCTTCCTTCTACTTTTTGAGTAAGTATAGAACCCTCTATTCCTATTCTTTCAACTAAGCCTTGTGCTAAAGATTTTTCATTTGACATATCAATTAATTGATATTTTAATGAAGAACTTCCGCAGTTAATTACTAAAACTTTCATTTAAAAAAATCCCCTTTCAAATTTAAAATAAATTATAAACAAATATATATTAAACTATTTTTATTTTTTACTTTAAAGCTTGTGCTTGAACAGCAGTTATAGCTACAACTTTAACTATATCTTCTGAACTACATCCTCTAGATAAATCATTTATTGGCTTTGCAAATCCTTGACATATTGGCCCAATAGCTTCTGCTCTTGAGAATCTTTGAACTAATTTGTATCCAATATTTCCTGACTGTAGATCTGGGAATATTAATACATTAGCTTTTCCAGCAACCTCTGAGTTTGGAGCTTTTTGATTAGCAACCTTTTCTACTATAGCAGCATCTAATTGAAGCTCACCATCTATAGATATGTCTGATCTTAATTCTTTTGCTAAAGCTGTTGCTTTTCTTACTTTTTCAACAGATTCATGATCTGCACTTCCCATAGTAGAGAATGATAGCATTGCTACCTTTGGATCAATTTTACATAAGTTTTTAGCTGTTTCCGCTGTAGATATAGCTATTGATGCTAACTGTTCTGCTGTAGGGTTAGGGTTAACCGCACAGTCTGAGAATAATAGCATTCCATTTTCACCATATTCACAGTTTGGTACTAACATTATAAAGAAGCTTGATACAACAGATGCATTCTTAGCAGTTTTAACTATTTGAAGACCTGGTCTTAGTAAGTCTCCAGTTGTATGAATTGCACCAGATACCATTCCTTCTGCATCTCCTAGCTTAACCATCATAGTACCATAATAAAGAGGATCTCTAACTATTTTAGCTGCTTTTTCCATAGTCATCCCTTTACTTTTTCTAAGTTCGAAGAATTCTTCAGTGTACTTATCAATATTGGCTGCTGTATTTGGGTCTATTATCTCTATCCCCTCTATATCTGCTCCTAAAGAAGACGCCTTAGTTTTTATGTTCTCTTCATTTCCTATAAGAACTACTTCAGCTATGTTCTCCTTTTTTATTTGTGCAGAAGCCACTAAAGTCCTTTCTTCTTCACCTTCTGGAAGCACTATTTTTCTTTTATCTCTTTTTGCTGCTTCCATGATTTTTTCCATAAGTTCCATGTTCATTACTCCCTTCAATGACAATTAGGCTGTCTAATTATAATAATACTCCTTAATTAGTATGCATTTCAAGAAAAAATAACAAATTCCTTACATAATTAATATTTTTCATCTTTTCTAATTTTACTAAATATTCTTATTATTACCCTTATATATTTTCATTATCCTGTAAAAGATTTATACTATATGATATATTTATAAAAAATAGGAGGTCATAATGAAAATCTGCGGAATAATATGTGAATATAATCCTTTTCATAAAGGGCATGAATATCATGTTTTAAAAACAAAAAAAGATACAAATTGTGATGTTGTCATAGGAATCATGAGCGGCAATTTTGCACAAAGAGGAATACCTACTATAATCGATAAGTGGGAGCGTACAAAAATGGCCTTATCAAGCGGTGTAGATCTAATAATAGAACTACCAGCAATTTTTGCATTGTCATCTGCTGAAATCTTCGCAAAAGGCTCTATAGAGCTTTTAGACAAATTAAATGTTGTAGATTATGTTTCCTTCGGCTCTGAATGTGGTGATTTAAATATAATAAATGTGATTGCAGAAGCTTTGGCTTATGAACCTTTTGAGTTTAAGATATATTTGAAAAAATATTTAGATACAGGTCTTCCCTTTCCAAGGGCCAGAGCTTTAGCTTTATCTGATTACTTTAAAGAAAAAAACATTTCATATGATGATTTTGATAAGATTTTAAATTCACCTAATAATCTTTTAGCTATAGAATACTGCAAAACTTTATTAAAGATAAATTCATCAATTACACCTTTTACAATTAAACGCCAAGGCAATGGATATAACGATATAGAGCTAAAAAATGCATTTGCTAGTGCATCTGCCATAAGGGAACATTTAAAATCTTCAAATACAAATATAAAATTTTTGGAAACCTATATGACTGAAAAGTCTATAGATTTAATGCAAAATCTAATAGCCAAAGAATATAAATTTATTTTCCCAGAAGCTATTTTCCCATTTTTGAAATACAAAATTCTAACATCAGAAAATAATATATATAAAATTCCTGAAGCTTCTGAAGGGCTTGATAGAAAGATTTTAAAAGAAATATCTAACTCCGTTTCTTTAAAAGAACTTATTGAAAAAGTAAAAAGTAAACGCTATACCTATACAAGGATAAGCAGAATTTTATGCCAGTATTTCGTTGGTTTTGAAGAGTATGATATATACTCTTTACGAAAGTCAACCCCTGAGTATGCTAGAATTTTAGGGTTTAACTCTAAAGGTGCTGCCATATTGAAGGAAATAAAGAAAAGCAGCTCTATAAAATTAATAACGAAAGTTCCAAAAGAATGTAGTGATATGCTCTCGTTAGATTTAAAGGCTACTAGATCATATAGTGTACTTAATCCATTTATAGATCCATATGCCGATTTTAAAACATCACCTATAATAACAAAATAATATAAGTCACCATAGTTTCTCTGCATATTATAAGAATTCTTAAATATAATTTCTATATAATACTTTCTGGAGGTTTATGGTGATTTATTTATTATACTTATCATTATTAGGAATAATAGTACTAGTTTTTACCCTGGCTAAAGAAAAAAAATTCAATATTATATCAACAATACTGCTTACTCTTATAATAATATTTTTTATATTCAATCCTAAGGGAATAATGTCATCAGCAGTAGATGGAGCCATATTATTTTTCAACTCCGTCTTTCCAACTTTATTTCCTTTTTTAGTTGTTACCGGAATACTTATTCAATGTGGAGGTGTACATATATATTCTAAGATATTAGGTCCATTCCTATGCAAACCTCTTAGGCTTCCAAAGGAAAGTAGCTTAACTTTAGTTGTAAGCATATTGTGTGGGTATCCTCTAGGAGCCAAATACTCCTGTGATTTATATAACGAAAATCATATTTCTCTTACGCAGCTTCAAAGACTTTTAAACATAGCTTCAAACGTAGGACCTCTATTTATTTTAGGTACTATATGTACTGCTATGCTAAAAATTGAAGGTATTGCACCATATCTTTTGCTTATATCAAACTATGCTTCGTGCCTAATAATGTCTTTTTTGCTGCCAAAAGCATCAACTATAGGCATTCATGCCCCTTCTTATAAAAGTGATAAAAAAAATATCGGTGCTATACTTAAAGAAGCTTTAGATCAAGCTCTTGCAACATCTTTATCTGTAGGAAGCTTTATAGTAATATTTTCTGTATTTAATTTTGTAATAGGAAAGCTTGAAATATTTAATTTACTTTTTTCTAAAGTTAGCACTCTTTTTAATATCCCTTTAGACGCCATAAGGGGAGTATTTTTTGGACTTATAGAGATAACTAATGGCTGCAATATTTTATCTACCTGCAATATAGGATTCCCATTGAAATTGTCTCTTATAAGTTTTCTTTGCAGTTTCAGCGGATTGTGCATAATATTTCAAGTGTATTCTTTTACTTATAAAATAAAAGATATATCTATGAAAAGATATATCTCTAGAAAATTCCTTCAAGGAATCATCAGTTTTATATTAACTTATGTACTATCCTCAATAGTAACTTTGGATGTTTCAACTATTGCCATATCCAAAAGTTATAATTTTGCATTCATGATTCCACTTGCAGTGTTGATGACTTTAACATTTTTAGCTTATAAAATCAAAAACTTACTTCATATCTCTTAACTCTTTGATATTGCTTCTAATGTCATCAGTTGAATCTGCCAGCTTTTCAGATATGGATGATAAATACTCATCCATATCTTTTTTCATAGATAGAATAAGTTCTTTTCCTCTTGCTTCTATTTCATTATCCAACTGGCATAACATCTCATCTGCATAATCCCTAGAACCAAGTCTTATTATTTTGGCTTCTCTTTGAGCTAAAGCTATTATTTCCTGCCCCTTCATTCTAGCTTCTTTAACTATATCATGATTATCTATCTGTTTTCTGATAAGTTCCTCGGTCTCTTTTTTGGTAGTTTCATATCTTACATTGGCCTCATCTAATATTCTGTCCTTTTCATTCAATACCCACTGAGCTTTCTTTAAGGCGTCTGGCAAATATGAGACCAAATCTTCCAAAATCTCATTCATTTCTTTCTTGTCAAGTATGACTTTCCCAGACATAGGCACTTTAGGTGCTGTATCTACAAGTTCTTGTAAATACTCTATTAACTCCATAACCTCCATAATATCCCCCCTAACTATTTGAGCTTTTCAAATACCAACGGTATAATGCTGTCTGGAACCAGCTCTTTTATGCATCCTCCAAATTTAGCAACTTGCTTTATGGCAGAAGAACTTAAATATGAATATTTAGCATTAGTCATCATAAATAAAGTTTCTATATCCGGGTCAAGCTTATTATTCATTAAAGCCATTTGAAATTCGTATTCAAAATCAGAAACAGCTCTAAGTCCCTTTATTATAACCTTTGCGTCTTCCTTCTTCATTAAATCTATAAGCAGACCATCAAAACTTTTAACTTTTACATTTTTATAAGGTTTAACTACACTTTCTATCATTTTAACTCTTTCGTCTATTGTAAATAAACCTTTTTTGTCCACGTTAACTAAAACTCCAACTATTACTTCATCAAATACTTTAGACGATCTTTCAATTATGTCTAAATGTCCATTAGTAATAGGATCAAAGCTACCTGGATATATAGCTTTTTTCATATTAATCCTCCTTGTACTTGTAAAGACAGACAGTAGTATTTCCATACTTTCTGTGATCATATAGCTTTATCTTTGAAGAACCTTCGTAGATTTCCTCAATAGTATCTATCTTTGTCATTATAATTCCATCTTTTTGAAGAAGTTCATCTTCTTCTATTTTTTGCATTGCTTCTGGAATCATTTCTTTTCTATAAGGCGGATCTATAAAAATAACGTCAAATATTATTCCTTTTCTTTTAAAATCCTTTAATGCTGCATAAGAATTCATATTCAAGCATGTGCATTCCTCTTGAAACTTAAGATTTTCAACATTTTGTTTAAGCATAGGAAAAGTTGTAGGACTTTTGTCTATTAAATAACAAGTTTTTGCTCCTCTGCTCACCGCTTCTAATCCTAAGCTGCCACTACCAGCAAACATATCTAATACAACGGCATCTCTAACTTTGAATTGCAGTATATTAAACATTGCTTCCTTTACTCTGTCTAATGTTGGGCGCGTATCATAGGTTGGTGGCGATAAAAGCTTCCTTCCTCTAGCGCGTCCTGAGATAATTCTCATTATGTCTCCTCCTTTTTTTGCTTTACTTCACTTTATATAACATATTACCATATTAATTTTAAATATAAAAGATTCTAATCAATTAAAACATATATATTTAGTAGATTTTTCTAGAGAATTTATTATTTTTTTACAAAAATCGTAGTAATCATCATTGTTTAAAATATTTTGCGCTTCCATATTAGCAACTTTCAATATAGATGAATCTTCAATAATACTGCTTAACACAAGTCCATCTTCTCCATGTTGATTTACGCCAAATAAATCTCCACTACCACGTATTTTAAGATCTTGCTCAGCAATAAAGAATCCATCATTACTCATAGTCATGATTTCCATCCTTTTTTTAGTAACGTTGTTATTGGCCTTAGCCACAAGTATGCAATATGATTTATACTTTCCTCTTCCAACTCTTCCTCTTAGCTGATGAAGCTGAGATAATCCAAACCTCTCTGCATTTTCTATAATCATCACACTTGCATTTGGAACATTAACTCCTACTTCAATTACAGTGGTAGAAATCAAAACCCTTATTTCGCCAGATTTAAATCTCGTCATAATTTCATCTTTTTCTTTTCCCTTCATTTTACCATGAAGTATTCCCACTTCTACATTTTTAAAGTACTTAGTTTTAAGTTCATCATGTAAAGTCATCACATCTTTTAGCTTAAGTTCCTCATTTTCTTCTATAAGAGGTGATACCACATAAACCTGTCTCCCCTTATTTACCTCGTTTAATGCTAATTCATATGCCATATTTCTATTTTCATTATTATAATATAGAGTATCTATTTTCTGCCTTCCTGGAGGAAGTTCATCTATTATAGATATGTCCAAATCACTATATACATAAAGACTCAAAGTCCTAGGAATAGGTGTTGCCGTCATAACAAGAACATGAGCTGCTTCATTTTTATTCACAAGTTTACTTCTTTGATGTACCCCAAACCTATGTTGTTCATCAGTTATTATCATACCAAGTTTCCGAAACTCTACATCATCTTCTAAAAGAGCATGAGTACCAACTACGATCATAGGCTCTCCACTTTTTATTTTTTCCTTAATTCGCAATTTCTCTTTCTTTGAAGTACTTCCTACTAAAAGCTCTATACGAATATCAAACTCTTTAAGAACTGTATTAAATTCATTGTAGTGCTGTGTAGCCAAAATTTCTGTAGGTGCCATCATAACGCCCTGATAACCATTTTTCACCACATTAAATATAGCAATAATTGCTACAATAGTCTTCCCACTTCCTACATCTCCTTGAACTAGTCTATTCATAGGTACAGGTTTCTTCTCATCCAGCAATATTTCCCTTACAACTCTTGTTTGTGCATTAGTAAGACTGAATGGAAGAGAACTTTTTAAAGAAGTCAGTTCTTCACTCATTTTTAAAGGTATTCCACACCTATTACTCTTTATATGTTTCTTAAGAAGCAATATTTTCATGGAATATGTTAAAAGCTCTTGAAATTTCAATCTTCTTTTTGCTTCTTTTAATCCTTCTGGAGTTTTAGGAAAGTGTATGTTCCTTATAGCATCATTTAAGCTTATAAATTTATACTTCTCAACTATGTATTGAGGCATAGTCTCAATTATGTCTACTTTATCAATCAAACTATGAATAAGTTTAGATATAAGCTTATTGTTAATTGCACTATTCAAACTATATTTAGGGCATATATTAGTTTCTTTTATATCTTTTGATGCCATAATGGGATTAATTATCTCTAAATGATTTCCAATTCGTTTAACTTTTCCTATAAGCCTATACTCGCCTCCGATGAGAAAAGAATTTTTTATATAAGGTTGATTGAAATACTTTACTTGAAGTACACTCCCTTTATATTCAAATAGCAAAGTGGTGAGATTTTTCCCAGTTCTAGTTCTTATAGTTCCATTAAAGCTCTTATATGTACATTGTAAAATTACCTTTTCATCACCAGCTTCATTTATATCTATGTTAGAATTCAAATTTTCATAATCTCTAGGAAAGTATAAAAGTAGATCTAACAAAGTAAATATACCTAATTTATTTAAAGCTTCACAGGTCTTATCACCTACACCTTTAAGTTCCTTAACAGATGCATAAATATTCAAAACCTTTTCACCTCCTTTAAATTTAAAAGCCACTAATATCAATGATATTAGTGGCAATAATATTTTATTCAACTGATAATATAAAGTAATAAAGTGGTTGCTTTCCTGAGTAGCATTGAATGTCTAAGTCTTCATACTTTTCTTCAAGCTTTTCTGCAAATTCCTCAGCTTTTTCCTTCTCAACATCACTGCCATAGAAAATAGTTACAAGTTCACTATCCTCATCTACCATAGCTTCTAGGATTTTTTCAGTAGTTGAATAAACTTCCTCTCCTACTTCCTTTATTTTACCTTCTACAAGCCCTAAGATATTTCCCTCTTTAATTTTTAATCCATCCATTTCAGTATCTCTTACTGCATAAGTTATGCTTCCTGTTTTAACAGTTTCTATACATTCTTTCATAACTTCTTCATTTTCTTCAACATCAGCTTCAGGATTAAACATTGTAACACAAGTTATCCCTTGTGGAATACTTGTTGTTGGTATTACTACTACATTTTTATTTTCTACTAAATCAACTACTTGATTTGCAGCCATTATTATATTTTTGTTGTTTGGCAAAACAAAAATATTTTCAGCATTTATAAGCTCCACTGCTTTTATTATATCTTCAGTACTTGGATTCATAGTCTGACCACCTTCAATTATGTGATCTACTCCTAAGTCCTTAAATATATTTTCTATTCCTTCTCCCATAGCTACAGAAACAAAAGCATATTTCTTTGCTTCTTCGCTCTCTAGAGAAGTCGCCTCTTCAACATATCCATTTTCCTTGTTTTCAACTAAAAGGCTTCTATGTTCTTCTCTCATATTATCAATTTTAATCTTTGATAATTCACCATACTTTAAGGCATGAGATAAAACCTTACCTGGATCATCTGTATGGATGTGCACTTTTATAACATCTTCATACCCCACTACAATCATGGAATCTCCAAGATTCGCTATATCACTTCTCAATGATTCGCTTCCGCTTACATCTCCTAAGACTATAAACTCTGTGCAATATCCAAAAGTTATTTCATGTTCCTCTAAATTATTTGCAGCTGAAACACCTTCTTTAGGTGCTGCATATTCTATGATGCTGGCTTCAATATTGTCTCTTAAAGCTTCATGTAATCCCTTTAATATTATAAGAAGACCCATTCCACCAGAGTCAACAACTTTTGCGCTCTTTAAAACAGGAAGCATATCTGGAGTTTTGTTAAGCATCTCTTGACTCTTAACACAAACCTCATCCAAAAGTTCAACAATATCAGTCTTATTAGATGATACTGCCGCTTCTGCTGCGCTTCTTATTATTGTTAAAATAGTTCCCTCTGTAGGTCTCATTACAGCCTTATACGCTGATTTGCTTCCTTCCATCAAAGCTTCTGAAAATTCTTTAGCATCAACTTCAACTTTATCAGCTAATCCCTTTGAAAGTCCTCTTAATATTTGAGATAAGATAACACCAGAGTTTCCTCTAGCTCCCATTAAGGCACCTTTCGCTAGTTTTTTAGAAATCTCTCCTATAGTTGCTGAACTCATATTTTCGATTTCTTTTGCCGCTGACTTAAATGTCATTGACATATTAGTTCCTGTATCTCCATCTGGAACCGGGAATACATTTAAAGAATTAACAAAGTCCTTTTGTTCGTCTAATTTATTGGAGGCATTAACTATCATGTTGTAAAACTGCCTACCATTAATTTTTGTATACTCCATTTTACGTAACCTCCTAGACTCTTACACCCTGCACATTAACTGTTACTGAATTAACCTTTATGCCAGTATAATTTTCTACATTGTATCTTACCTTTTGAATTATATTGTTAGCAATTACAGAAATTTTTGTTCCATACTCTACAATAACATATAAATCTATAGTTAATTCATCATTTTTATGACTTATCTTAACACCTTTGCTTAAGTTTTCAGCTCTTATTAACTCCCAAAATCCATCACTTGCATTTTTAGAAGCCATTCCAACCACACCATAACATTCCATTGTAGATAGTCCAACTATGTTTGCAATAACATCCTCTGCATAACCTACAAAACCTTTTTCATTGGAAAAACCTATCATATTAACGCCTCCTTGAAAAATTCCATATAGTATATTCTATATTAATTATACCATTTATTCAAGGAATTTAATTAATAATTACTTAAATTTAGTATTAATATTATATTTTACTTGCTACTATTAAGGTTGTATGATAAAATAATATTTGTTCAAATTTGCGGCAAGTTGTTGCATGGTTAGAGGAGGTGTTTTTAGTATGTCAAGAAAGTGCGAATACTGTGATAAGGGTGTAATCTCAGGAGTACAATACAGTCACTCACATCGTCAATCAAAGAGAAAATGGGCTCCAAACATAAAGAGAGTTAAAGCAATCGTTAATGGAACACCTAAAACTGTTCATGTATGTACAAGATGCTTACGTTCAGGTAAGGTTCAACGTGCGATATAAAAAATAAAAAAATGCAGTTGTTTATACAATTGCATTTTTTTATTTTATGATTTATGTTTTTATAATTCATTTTACTTTTTCCGTTTAAAAATTTTAACAATCCTTGATAGACATTTTGGAAGCTTAAAAGCTACAATTCTCATTTTATTTCCCCCTTCATTTTTATCTCCTACCTACGCCATTTTTCTGATAAGCACCATCCAACGTAAACTAAGGCACCTCCACCCAGTAGTAGCCATCCCCAAACGGGCATTATAACAGCTATGAGCATACCTGCGCCTATGGACATTATCGCAATTCCAATTATATTTTTACCGCAACATTTTCTGGACAAAAAAATCACCAAACCTTTGTGCTTTAATACTATTATATGCACTTACCAAGATTTGGTGACCATTTTTTTGAAATTAATCTCTTGAATATATAACCATAACTTTTCCCTTTGGAAAACTCACTTTCATATATTCATCTACAAATTCATTGGATACAGTAAGAGGATCTCCAAATAAAAGATTGTGAGAAGTAAGACCGTACTTTGCTCCTTCTATATTAAAGTCAGATACATCTTCTCTAAATCCTTGAAAGGAAATATACTTTCCAAAAATATTTTTAAGTTTTGTACTTTTATCAATTAAAAATATATAGTTATTGTTATCCCTTATGTAGGCCTTTATACCTTTATCTAGCGCTTTATTTAAAAGTCCCATATTCCCTATAACATGGTCCATTCTAGTTCCAGTACACCCTAACAAGCATATAGTATCTGTGCCAGACTTATTCATTGCTTTTTCAAATGCAATCTCACTATCTGTATAATTCTTCTCAGGCGGATATATTACAATGTCCGAACCTTTTTCTTTATAATAAGATAAAACTTCTTGATTTATAGAATCAAAATCACCTACAAGCATATTGGGTGTCAATCCGTTTTTATAAAGCACTTCTATTCCTCTGTCAGCGCAAATTACAAAATCAGCATCCTTAAGCTCTTCCATTAAAATTTCCTTACTTGGTTCGGCTCCTCCGGCTATCATTACAGATTTCACTTATTTTAAAGCCTCTCTTAATTTTTGTACATTTTCTTCTATTGCATCATTTTTAAACACTGCTGATCCTGCTACTATTACATTTGCTCCACATTCCACCACATATTTAATATTTGAAGCATCTATTCCTCCATCGACCTGTATCATTAATTCTTTATTTCTCTTTTCGCTTAAGGCTTTAACTTCCTTTACCTTTTCTGAACAGTATTCTATGTATTTTTGTCCTCCAAAGCCAGGATTAACAGTCATTATAAGTACCATATCAACAGAATTAATTATGTTTTCCAAAACACTAACTGGTGTTCCTGGATTTAAAGCAACTCCTGCTTTCACTCCAAAGCTCTTTATATAGTTAACTGTCCTATCTATATGTCTGTCAGCTTCATAATGTACAGTTATAATGTCTGCTCCAGCTTTTACAAAGTCCTCTATATATCTAGCTGGTTCCTCTATCATTAAATGAACGTCGAAAATTTTATCTGTATATTTTCTTATACATTTCATAACAGGTGCACCAAAGGTAATGTTAGGAACAAAACTTCCGTCCATAACGTCTATATGTACCATTTCTACATCACTTGAATTTAATCTTTCTATTTGTTCTCCTAACTTTGCAAAGTCAGCTGATAATATTGATGGTGATATTTTTATCATCTTCTTTTTCTTCCCCCTCTTATTTCTTCTAAAGTTCGTATATAAAATTTATATCTTAATGAGTTTATCTTTCCTGCCTCAACAGCATCCTTTATTGCACACTTAGGCTCTTTGTTGTGACTGCAGGTTGAAAACTTACATCTTCCTTCATACTCATGGAACTCTGGAAAACAATTTTTCAGTTCATCTTCCTCTATGAAAGATATATCTATATTAGAGAACCCTGGAGTATCTACTAAGAATCCTTCTTCCATATCTATAAGTTCGCTATGCCTTGTAGTATGCTTTCCTCTTTTTAACTTTTCGCTTATCTCTCCAGTTTCCATTAAAGTTCTTCCACTTAATGAATTCATTAAAGTTGATTTTCCAGCTCCTGAAGGTCCGCATAAAACTGTTACATTATCTTTTAACATTTCTTTAAGAACATCAACGTTATATCCTTCTTTAGCTTTTATATCTATAACTTCATATCCTATATTCTCAAATGTATTCTTTATATCTCTGAATTCTTCTTTGCTGCATAAATCTATCTTGTTTATACATATCACTGCTTTTACATGATTGTATTCACACAAAGCTAAAAAATTATTTAGCAAATCAAAATTTATATCTGGAGATTTAGCTGCAAATACTACGAAAGCTTGAGTTACATTAGCTACAGTTGGTCTTATAAGATAAGATTTTCTCTCATGAATTTTTTCTATGACTCCTTTGTCATTACTCACTTCAATATCAACCTTATCTCCGACTACAGGGGCAAGTTCCTTATATCTAAACTTGCCCCTTGCCTTACATTCTATAACTTTGTCATCAATCTTTACATAGTAGAAACCGCCTATTCCTTTAATAATAGTTCCTGTCATAGTTCCTCCTATGAAATCTTTAGATTTTTAAATTTATTGGTTTCCATTTCCTTCACCTGGTTTTGTAGGTTTATCCGGCATTTTACCATACACAGTAATATTAATTACTTGTTGTGGCTTAACTTTAGTACCTGGTTGTGGATCTTGAGATTTAACCTTGCCTTCATCTTCTTTATTGGTTGGCGTAACTATAGTAACCTTTCCTAGTTGAAGTTTGTATTTACCTAAAGTTATAGCCGCTTCTTGCTGAGTCATTCCAGCTAAATCAGGCAATATAATTTCTTCCTCTTTATAAACATATATAACTACAGAAACTGCGCTTCCTTCCTTAACTTCTATATCAACTCCTGGGTTTTGACTCCTTATCTTTCCATCTAAGTTCTTATCACTAGTTATTTCTTGATCCACAGTTCCAAGTGTAAGTTTATTAGCTCTTAATAAATTTTCTGCTTCATCTCTACTTCTACCCTTTAGATTTGGTACTTTAGATAATGAAATCTTAGGTCCGTTACTTAATACTATATCAACTTTATCACCTTTTTTAACTTCTGTATCAGGTGATGGGTTTTGTCTAATAACATTTCCTTTTGTAACATCATCGCTATAATCATAAGATATCGCTCCAAGAACTAAGCCTGCATTCTTTAAATATTCTTCAGCTTTACTCTTATCTAAATCTTTTAAATCTGGTGCTGTAAGTTTATTTGCTCCACCACTTATAGTTACTCTAACCTTTTCTTGAGCCTTTTCGCCTTCTCCTGGATATACCTTTATAACAGTGCCTTCTGGCTCATCACTTGGTTCACTGCCACCTATAACCATCTTAAGACCTTTTGACTCTAAAACTTTTTTAGCTTCTTCCTGTGATAATCCTATTATCTTTGGAACCACTATTTCCTCACTCTTATTCTTCTCACTAGGTTTCAATACCAATGCTGCTACAATTACACCTAAAGCTATTACTAAAACTCCAACAAGAGAAAAGATTAAATATTTTTTCTTTTTGCTCTTTCTGTCTTCGTCATCTTCTTCATAATAGTCATCTTCATCATCATCATCTTCATCTGTTTTAGCTGCCAGCTTCTTCTTGTTTTCTTCATTCTTTAGATCTTTTTCTGTTATAGGTTTCATTACTCTTGTAAAGTCTTCATCAATATCATTTGATACGATATTTACCTCTGCATTTTTTTGAATCTTTAAAAGATCATTTAGTATCTCTTTTACACTTTGATACCTCTTTATAGGCTCTTTTTCCATAGCTTTTAGTATAAGCTTATTTAAATTTTCTGGAATCTTTTCATCAATTATAATAGGAGGTACTACCGGTTCTTGTATATGTTTTAATGCTACTGATACAGGACTTTCTGCATCAAATGGAAGTCTTCCAGTAATCATCTCGTAAAGAACCACTCCAAAGGAATATATATCACTTCTATAATCTACATAATTACCTTTAGCTTGTTCTGGAGAAAAGTAATGAGCTGATCCCATAACTCTACTTGTATTAGTTATAGTTTCAGAATTAGGTGATTTAGCTATTCCGAAATCTGTTACTTTTACAACTCCGTCATTAGTCACCAATATATTTTGTGGCTTTACATCTCTATGTATTATGTTATTGCGATGAGCACAATCTAAAGCCTTAGCTATTTGGATACCATAATCAAGCACCTTTTCGTAGGATAACTTTCCTTCTTCTCTTATAATTTGTTTTAATGTTTTTCCATTTACATATTCCATAACAATATAGTGTATATCACCTTGTGTTCCCACATCTAGAACATTAACAATATTGTTATCTGAAAGATTTGCAATGGCAGTTGCTTCTTTGGTAAACTTTTCAACTAAAGTATTGTCATTAATGAATTCCTTTTTTAATATCTTTACAGCATCATATCTGTTTAATTTTTGGCATTTAGCCTTATAAACGTCGGCCATTCCGCCTTCACCAATTTTTTCAATTATCTCATATCTATTACCTAGAATAGTTCCAATCATAATAATCTCCTCCAAATATCATAAAAGATATATTATCCCTAGCACTTCTTTGTTTTGCTAAATCAATTAATTTTTCACATATGACCATATAGTCCTTATGCTCTTTTACAGTGTTATAAATTTCTTCTTTTGACACTTCATTTGTAAGCCCGTCTGTGCAAAGGATTATGTGTTCTATTCCTTCTGTCAGATCTAATTCATAAAGATCAGCCTCAACTTCACTATAAGTACCAACTGCTCTTGTTATTATATTTTTGTTAGGATGATTAAGTGCTTCTCTTTCAGTTATAGATCCATCATCTACAAGTTCCTGAACTAAAGAGTGGTCTTTAGTAATCTTATATATGTTATCCCTTTTTATAATATAACAACTGCTATCACCTACATTAGCTATCCATGCTTTGTTATCATCTATAAGGCATGCAGTAACCGTAGTACCCATCCCCCTTAAATTACTTGATGATAAGCTATAGTGATAAACCCTTTCATTTGCTTTATTTATAGCATCTATTAAATCTTCTTTTGTAGCTTTAACATCCTTATTTTTTATTGATTCTATTATGGTTTCAACTGTCATTTTGCTAGCAACTTCACCTGCATTATGTCCACCCATTCCATCTGCTATGACATATATGGCATTATTGCCTTCTAGACTATAAGAAAGATAATCTTCATTAATCTTTCTTACATTGCCAACATCCGTAATCATCCCCACCATAAAAACACCCCTTCTCATTTTTTTGGGTACTTAAATAACTTCTTCTTAGCTGTCCGCAAGCGGCATTTATATCCGCTCCCATTTCTCTTCTAATAGTTGTTTCTATATTACGACTATTAAGTACATTAGCAAATTCTTTAACCCTAGTCATATCAGACCTTTTAAAAGTATTTTCTTTTATTTCATTGACAGGTATTAAATTAACATGACATATCATACCCTTTAAGAGTTCTGCTAAGCACCTAGCTTCTTCTTTATTATCATTTACATCCTTTATAAGAGCATATTCAAATGTAATTCTTCGTCCTGTTTTTTCAATATATTCTCTACATACATCTAAAAGTTCATTTAAACTATACTTATTTGCAATAGGCATAACTTCTTTTCTTTTTTCATTATTATATGCATGCAATGAAATTGCAAGGGTTATCTGCATATTTAAATCTGCTAATTCTTTTATTTTAGGCACAATTCCACAGGTTGATAATGTAATATGTCTTTGCCCTATATTAAGCCCATAGTCGCTATTGGCTAGATTTAAAAATTTTATAACATTATCAAAATTATCTAAAGGTTCTCCACTTCCCATAAGAACTACATTAGAAATTCTTTCTTTCATTAGATTTTGAGCAGCAAGTATCTCACCTATCATCTCTCCCGCTTCAAGATTTCTAACCCTTCCATCAATTGTTGAAGCACAAAATTTACATCCCATTCTACATCCAACTTGAGTTGATATACATATAGAAAGCCCATGATGATATCTCATTATTACACATTCTATTATATTATCATCCTCTAAGGAAAGTAAAAGTTTTCTCGTGCTATCATCATTTGACTTATACTCATCAATAACTTTAGGTATACCTATTACAAAATGATTTTGTAATTTTTCCTTAACAGATTTTGGTATATTTTTCATATCATCAAACACTAGTATACCTTTATAAATCCAATCTATTACTTGCTTAGCTCTAAAAGCACTTTCTCCATTTTTTGTCATCCATTTTTTCAGTTCATCCAAAGATAAATTAAGTATGTTTTCCATTGTTAACTCCTTTTATCTTTTTTTAGTTTAGCTACAAAGAACCCATCCATATATTTGTTTGGAAGTAAAGTCACATATCCTTCTTCACTATATATTATATTTTCAGCATTACCAAAAAATATTTTTTCTAGTTTAAAATTCTTGTGTTTCTGTAAAAACCACTTTATATTTTCTTCATTTTCACCTTTATTTAATGTGCAGGTAGAATATATAAGTGTACCTCCATCTTTTAAATACTCTGCTCCATTATCCATTATAGCTCTTTGTATCTTTATTAAGTCTTTTAAGCTTTTTAATGATTTACTCCACTTTATTTCTGGTTTTTTTCTTATTATTCCAAGACCAGAACATGGTACATCTAAAAGAACACCATCTGCACTATTTATATAATTTACATTTAGTTTTGTAGAATCCATTTCATTTAAAGCTATATTTTTAAGTCCAAGCCTTTCAGAATTGTCTTTTATAAGTTTCAACTTGTGATTATGTATATCAAAAGCATATACTTTCCCAGTATTATTAAGAAGCTCTCCTAAATGCGTTGTTTTTCCTCCTGGAGCACTACATAAATCAAAGAAAACTTGCCTTTCTTCTGGCTCCATAAGTGGACTTACAATCATAGCACTTTCATCCTGCACTGTGATATATCCTTTATTAAAAAGCTCATTATTTTCTATAGAACTTCCTTTATGTATGCATATAGCTTCTGGGCATATGTATCCTTCTTCTAACTCATATCCTTTTTCCTCTAATAAGTTGAAGGCCTCATCATAAGATATCTTTAGAGGATTGACTCTTACAGTCATCATAGGAGTAGAATTAAGTCCCTTCAGTATATCTTCTGTTTTTTCCTTACCATACTGCTTTGTAAAAAGTTCCACCATCCATTTAGGATATGAATAATCAAAGCATAACTTTTCAATATAATTATTCGTTTCAAGTTCACTAAATGGATTTCTTAAATAACTTCTAAGAATTCCGTTTACAAACTTTGATGCTTTTATAGATATTTTTTTAGCCAAAGATACAGACTCATTGACTACGGCATAGTCTGGAACTTTATCTAAGTATCTAAATTGATAGATAGATATTCTTAATATATTTAATATTTCCGGCTGAACTTTCGATAGATCTCTATCTACATATTTTGAAAGTATCTTATCTATAGTATATCTATATTTTATAGTTCCATATACTATCTCTGTCACAAGTCCTTTATCCTTATCATTTAAAGGATATTTGTTTAATGCTTTGTTAAGGGCTATATTAGAATAGCCCTCTTTATCAAAAACTTCAATTAAAACATTTATTGCTACTAATCTACTGTTCATATATTCTCCTTAATTTTAGTCATCTCTTCTACTTATCGCAATAAGCCTTATAAGCTGAGAAATAGCCATAATAGCTGCTGCTATATATGTCATAGCTGCGGCATCTAATACTTTTTTTGCTCCCACTAATTCATCGTCATAGAGAATGCCTGTATTTCTCACCTGCTGCAAAGCTCTTGCAGAGGCATCAAACTCAACTGGAAGAGTTATAAGCTGGAATATAACTACAGCTGCAAATAACACTATTCCTGCTGTTACTAATTGCTTAATTGAAAAAACTAAACCCAGCAAAAATATTATCCATGAAAGGTTAGATCCTATATTAGCCAAAGGTACTGATGCACTTCTTAGCTTTAAAGGAGCATATTCTACCTTATGCTGAATTGCGTGGCCGCATTCATGAGCAGCTACTCCTATAGACGCTAATGATGTACCATAATATACATCGTTAGAGAGTCTAAGCACTCTTTGAGATGGGTCATAATGATCTGAAAGTTTCCCTCTTGTAAGTTCAATAGCTACATTGTTAAGTCCGTTACTATCTAATATTATCCTTGCTGCCTCAGCTCCACTGTATCCTCTATGACTTGCTACTCTTACATATTTATTAAATGTTGAGTTCACTTTTGTTTGGGCCCACATAGAAATTATAATTGCTGGTATAAGAAGTAAATAGGTGCTATCAAAATAAAACATTTTATCTCCTCCTCTACTCTAAAATTATTCCCTCTTCTATAGTATTGCCATTCATATAATCTTTAACTTTCATAGGCTTACCATTAGGAAATTGTACCTCTTCAATTAAAAGAGCATCACTTCCCGTTTTAACTAGAATACCACTTTTATCTGCCTTTAATATAGTTCCTGCCTCTTTAAGACTATTATTAGATACAACTACTGATTTATATATTTTCATCATTTTATCTTTATATGTTGTATATGCAACAGGAAATGGATTCATTCCCCTTATTTGATTGTGTATATCTAAAGAAGATTTCGTCCAATCTATTTTTGCCATAGTCTTATCTAGTTTGGAAGCATATGTAGATTCATCATCATTCTGGGCTATAGGTTTTATAGTACCATTATACAATCCTTCCAATGTTCTAACTAAAAGATCTCCTCCACGTGACATCAATTCATCATAAAGTTCTCCAGCTGTCATGTCTTCTTTTATTTCAACTTCATCCTTTAGAAGCATATCACCTGTATCTAATCCAATATCCATAAGCATAGTAGTATTTCCACTAACTTTTTCACCATTCATTATTGAGAAATTTATAGGTGCTGCACCTCTGTATTTTGGAAGAAGTGAACCATGTAGATTTATACAGCCATATTTCGGTATATCAAGTATCTCTTTTGTTAAAAGCTGGCCAAAGGCTACTACTACTATAAAGTCAGGTTCAATGCTTTTTATAATATTTATACACTCTTCATCATTTTTTAATCTTATTGGCTGATATATAGGTAGTTCATATTTTAGTGCACATTCCTTAACAGCTGACATTGAAAGCTTCTTTCCTCTTCCCTTTGGTCTGTCTGGTTGAGTAAATACAGCTTTTACATCAAATTTATTTATAAGAGTTTCTAATGATGGAACTGCAAAATCAGGAGTTCCCATAAAAACTATCTTCATATTTTATTGCTCCTTTTTTATAATTTTATCTACGAATAATACTCCATCCAAATGGTCAAGTTCGTGGCATACTGCTCTTGCAAAAAGATCTTCTGCTTCATAAGTCACTTCTTCTCCATTTTCATTTAAAGCTCTAACTGTAAGTTTTTCTGGACGTTCTACCTCGCCTTGTTCTCCTGGAACGCTTAAACATCCTTCAACATCTACATAACGTCCTTCCATAGACAATATTTCTGGATTTATTAAAACAACAGGACCTTCTCCTATATCTATAACTACAAGTCTTTTTAATATACCAACTTGTGGTGCTGCAAGTCCTACACCATCAGCAGCATACATAGTTTCTATCATATCTTTTATTAAGACTCTTAGTCTATCGTTTACCGCATCAACCTTTCTACATTTCTTTCTTAAAACATCGTCTCCATATGTTCTTATATTTCTTAACGCCATTTCTAATTAAACCTCCAAATAAATATTATTATGCCTCTAATTATTATATTAGACTATTAGGATTTATATCAATACTTATCCTTATATCATTATAGCATTCCCCAAGCTCATTATAAGTAAAATTTTTAATAAAATTGGCTAAATCTACTGATATATAACCTTTAATTATTATCTGCCACCTATACATTTCTTTAATTTTTGAAACCATACAGGGGCATGGTCCTAATATTTCTATGTTTTCTTGTATTTTTAATCTATTTTTCAAATTTATTCCGATATTTTGTATATTTTTTATTAACATTCCTTCATTTTTAGAACTAAAATTTAATACCATTATTTTTACAAACGGTGGGTATTTCATCATTGCTCTAAGAGATATTTCATCTCTATAGAAACCTTCATAGTCATAATTCTTGGAATGTGTTATAGCATAATTCCCAGGAAGATAACTTTGAACAATTACTTTTCCTTTTTTCTTTCCTCTTCCTGCTCTTCCTGCAACCTGAGTTAAAAGCTGATATGTTCTTTCTCCAGCTTTATAATCAGGCATATTCAAGGATAAATCTGCAGCCAAAACTCCTACCACTGTGACATCTGGGAAATCAAGTCCCTTGGCTACCATTTGAGTTCCTATAAGTATACTTGCTTTTTTTTCTTTGAAATCAGTATATATTCTTTCATAAGCATCCTTGGTTCTTGTAGTATCAAAATCCATACGTATTATAGACACATCCGGATATTCTACATGAAGAGCTCTTTCAACCTTCTCTGTACCAACTCCAAATTGCTTTACGTATGTACTTCCACAACTAGGACATGTTTTTCTTATAGGTTCTCTGCTACCGCAATAATGACAGGATAAATAACCTCCCATATGATAAGTCATGGATATATCACAGTTTTTGCATTTAAATACATATCCGCATTTTCTACAAGATACAAAACTAGAAAATCCTCTTCTATTCAAAAATAATATTATCTGTTCATCCCTCTTTAAAGCTTCATCCATAGCTTTTTTCAAGGAAGAACTAAACATGGATTTATTTCCGTTTTTTAATTCCTCTCTCATATCAACTATTTCTATAGGAGGCATTTCAGCTCCATCAGCCCTTTTATGTAGTGTCAAAAGTTTTATTTCTTTATTAAATGTTTTGTGATATGTCTCCACACATGGTGTTGCAGAGCCTAAAATGACCTTACATCCGCAAATGTTGCTTTTAAATTCTGCTATATCTTTAGCATTATATTTAGGATTACTTTCAGATTTATAGCTGCTTTCATGTTCTTCATCTATTATAATTACTCCTAAATCTTTAAATGGGAGAAAAATAGCCGATCTTGCTCCTACTGCAATTTTTACTTCTCCATTTTTTACCCTATACCACTCATCAAATCGCTCACCATCTGAAAGTTTACTATGGAATACAGCAACATCTTTTCCAAAACGCCCTTTAAAACGTTCAACCATTTGAGGTGTCAAGGCTATTTCTGGAACAAGCATAATTGCATTCTTTCCCATTCTCATGTAATGCTCTATTATTTTCATATATACTTCTGTTTTTCCACTTCCTGTAACTCCTTTTAAAAGAAATATATTTTCTTCAGAAGTTACAACCTCTCGAAACACTTCATATTGTTCATGATTTAAGATTTTAGCCTTATAAGCTTCATAATCTCTATCATTATATCTATATACAGTCTGAGTAGACTTCAATAATACATCATTCTTTATTAAAGTATTTATTGAGCTTAAAGAGAATTTAAAAACCTTGCTAAGTTCTCTAGCACTATATTTCCCCTGATTGGCTTTCACTGCCTCAATTATTGACTTATAGGGTTCCTTGTTATATTTAGCTGGTATTTCTTCATTGCCACAACTTACTACATCTTTTTCCTTATGGGTAAGTCCCTTTAAAATTCCTCTTGGAATAAATACTCTTATAGCTTCCAGGTAAGTGCAAAGATACATTTCTCTCATGTATTTTATGAGTTTTAAATCATCCTCTGTAAAAAGCTCTATATTTTCTCCTAAAGTTTTTATTTCTTTTATTCTAAAGCCCTTATCTTCAATTTCATCATAAAGTTCTACTACAAATGCATCGATAATTTTACTTCCCTTCCCAAAAGGTACTTTTACCCACATCCCTATAGCTATGTTTTCTTTAAATTTTTCAGGAATTTTATAAGTAAATATCCTATCCAACTGAATTGATTCACTGTTTATTATAACACCTGCATAATTTTTCATAAAATCACCTTAATTTAAATTAATAAAAAAAGCGCAATTTAGCGCCTTTCATTTATGAGATCAAAAAGTTCCCTTGCAACTTCTCTTTTAGTCATTTTATCTAGACCTTTTGTATTACCTTCGGCATCTATGATGTAAACCTTATTAAAGTCTGATGCAAAACCAGTATCCCTAGCAGTTATATCGTTAGCCACTATATAATCTAGATTTTTCTTTCTAAGCTTTTCCGCTGCATTATCTAAGAGATTATTACTTTCTGCTGCAAACCCTACTAGAATCTGCTCCTTTTTTCTCTCACCTAAATTTTTTAATATATCATTATCACGGATAAACTCTAAGTTTAAACCGCCATCACCTTTTTTTATCTTCTCGGTGCTATAATTTTTAGCCTTATAATCTGCTACAGCTGCTGATTTAACCACTATGTCTGAATCATTAAATTTTGATAAAACTGCTTTGAACATCTCTTCATTAGTCTTAACTCTAATGAAATTAATTCCAATAGGTGCTTCTAAAGAAGATGGTCCTGATATCAAGGTAACTTCCGCTCCTCTATCTCTGGCCTCTTTTGCAATAGCGTAACCCATTTTCCCACTTGAATTATTAGTGATATATCTTACAGGATCTATAGGCGAAATAGTAGGTCCTGCTGTTATTAAAACTTTTTTTCCTACTAAATCTTTCTTCTCATAAAGCCTGCTTAAAATTTCTTCACATATTATATCAACTTTTTCAAGCTTACCTTTTCCTATATCCCCACACGCTAGTCTTCCACTAGCTGGTTCTATGAACTCATATCCAAAATTTTTAAGTTTATCAATATTATTTTGAACAATTTTATTTTCGTACATGTTGGTATTCATTGCTAATGCAAAAACTACAGGTGCCTTTGTAGCCATAATAGTTGTAGATAGCATATCATCTGCTATACCATTTGCAACTTTACCTATAACATTAGCGGTGGCTGGAGCTATAAGCATTAAATCCGCCCTTTGAGCTAAAGAAATATGCTGAATTTCCCACGATTTAGGCTCCTCAAACATATCAACTATAACCTGATTTTTACTTAAGGATTGAAAACTAAGCGGCGTAACAAACTCTGTTGCTGCCTTAGTCATTATTACTCTTACATCTATATCTTGCTTTACCAGAGTACTAACTATATCTAAAGACTTATAAGCCGCTATTCCTCCAGTTACTCCAAGTACCACACACTTATTACTCATGTTTCCTATAAACCTTCCTTCACTGACTCATATTGAATAGCATCATCATTAACTTCATTGATAGCTATTGTTAATGCTTTCTTTGAACCACATTCAGTTCTAGGTGCATCACCATCGATTATTTGTCTTGCTCTCTTTGAGCTTACTATAACTAATGAATATCTATTATCCACTTTCTTTAATAAATCCACGATTGATGGATTAATCATAGAGTTGTTCATGAATTAAACCCTCCTTAGAATCTAATATTTTTTCTTTTATTCTGTCAACTCTGCATTTCTCAGCTATAAGTATACCTTCAATCTTTTTCACTGCATTATCTACAGTGTCATTAACTACAGCATAATTATATTTAGAAATATAGTTTATTTCCTTATATGCAGATTTGAATCTAAGCATTAAAGACTCTTCAGTCTCGCTTCCTCTTTTAATTATTCTTTGCTTTAGTTCTTCCATTGATGGTGGAAGTATAAATATAAAAACACCATCTTGAACATTTTCTTTAACTTTTAAGGCACCTTGAATATCTATCTCCAATATTACATTATGCCCCATATTTAATTTTTCTTCAACTGATGATTTTGGCGTACCATAGTAATTTCCATACACCTCTGCATACTCTAAAAAGTCTTTTTCTTCAACTTTCTTTAAAAATTCATCTTTAGATAAGAAAAAATAATTTTCTCCATGAACTTCTCCAGCTCTTGGAGATCTAGTAGTTGCAGATACTGATAAATAACAATCATTTCTTTTTAATAATTCTTTGCATATAGTCCCTTTACCTGCACCAGAAGGCCCAGAGATTACTATTAATATACCCCTTTTAGTCATTATTCATCAACCTCATCTATACTATCATCATCTTTTGAAGATAATCTATGAGCAACTGTTTCTGGTTGCACTGCTGATAAGATTACATGATCACTATCAGTAATTATAACTGCTCTAGTTCTTCTTCCATAAGTTGCATCAATAAGCATTCCTCTATCTCTTGCTTCTTGAATAATTCTCTTTATTGGAGCTGATTCCGGACTTACAATAGCTACCAATCTATTAGCAGACACTATGTTTCCAAATCCTATGTTAATTAATTTTATACTCATTGTGTTCCTCCTACAACTTTTATTCGATGTTCTGCACCTGTTCTCTTATTTTTTCTATTTCATTTTTTATATTTAATACTATGTTAGTTATCTCTATATTCTGAGATTTAGATGCAATAGTATTAGCTTCTCTATTCATTTCCTGCACAATGAAATCTAATTTTCTGCCTATAGATTCATTTAGATTTAAAGTTTCAGTTAATTGATTTATATGAGAGTAAAGTCTTGTTATTTCTTCATCTATACTAGCTTTATCTGCAAAAATGGCTACTTCCATAGCTATTCTGCTTTCATCTACAGGTATATTTTCACTTAACTCTGTAAGTCTATCTGAAAGCTTTACTCTATACTGCTTGACAACTTCTGGGGAAAGAATAGCTATTTTCTTAACCATTTCTTTTATATATCTGCATTTTGAGATTATATCTTCTTTAAGTTTCTCTCCCTCCCTTGTTCTCATAGCTACTAAAAGGTCTAATGCACTATTTAGTGCATTACTTAAACCATTCCATATAGTCTCAAGGTCTTCTTCTTTCTCTTCTAATCTTATAACTTCTGGGAATTTTGAAATTAAAGAAAGAGGAATATCATTTTTTATATCATATCTACTAGATATTTCTTGAAGACACTTTATATAACTGTCCGCTAATGCAGTATTCAAAACCGCTTCACTATTACTGCATTCATAATTTTTGTAGTTTATAAAGATGTCTACCTTGCCCCTTGATAGGCGTTCTCCAACTGCCGCTCTTATTTTCTCCTCTAGAGAAATTATACTCTTTGGCATTCTGATATTTAAATCTAAATATCTATGGTTTACGCTTCTCATTTCTATAGAAAAGCTATGATGACCTTCATCAACTATATTAGCTCTTCCAAATCCTGTCATGCTCTTTGTCATGAAATCCCTCCTTGCTACTCCCAATTCATATTAATTATTATACATAATGGTCTACGGTTATTTCAAGTTATAATTCAAAAAATATTAATTTTTTCATGTTTTCTCCTTAAAACTCTTTAATTCTTTGAAATGCTATTCTTAAATGATGAATGATTTTTTTATCTATGCAAAAATAAAGACCTTACCTGCAAAGGTAAAGCCTCCATTTTAATATTTTGCCGTATTTTTATTTTATTCCTGTCATTACTAGCTTCACTATAAATACTATTCCTAAAACAACCATGACAGGAGATATCTTTTTCTTTTCTTTTGAAACTAAATTAACTAAAAGATTTATTACTACGTATGCTATAACTCCAATAGTTAAACCATCACCAATACTATATGTTAAAGGCATTAAAGCTATAGTTAAGAACGCTGGAATACCTTCAGTGAAATCTGTGAAATCAACTTTAGCTATATTTTCTATCATAAAGAATCCAACTACTATTAATGCTGGTGCTGTAGCACATGCTGGGATAGCTACGAACAATGGTGAAAAGAACATTGCTACTAAGAACAATATACCTGCTGTAACAGCAGTAAGACCTGTTCTACCTCCTTGAGCAACTCCTGCTGAACTCTCAACATAAGTAGTTACTGTAGAAACCCCTGCAACTGCTCCTGCTGTTGTAGCAATTGCATCTACTAATAAAGCTTTTCCTGCTCCTGGAAGCTTACCATCCTTATCCAACATATTAGCTTTTGAAGCAACTCCAACTAATGTTCCAACTGTATCAAAAAAGTCTACAAATAAGAATGTGAATACTACCGTTATAAAACTCCAAACTTTTGTTGAATCTGTTAAGTAAGAAAAATCTAACTTTCCTGCTATTGGAGCCATGCTTTCAAATTTAAATATTCCTGTTGGTAATGATATGTTGTAATAAGCTGCTGCTTCTGGAGCTATCAATGCATATCCCCATGCTAAAAGTGAACTTACAACTATCCCCCATAGTATAGCACCTTTAACATTTTTTTTATAAAGTATTGTTATTATTATAACTCCGATAAATGTTATTATTGCAGTAGGTGCTGTTAAATTACCCATTCCTACTAAAGTTGCATCATTGTTTACTACTACTCCTGCTCCTATAAATCCCAAAAATGCTATAAACAATCCTATTCCTGCTGTTACTGCATATTTTAAATTCATTGGTATAGAGTTTACAACTGCTTCTCTTACATTAGTTAAACTTAATATAATAAATATGATTCCTTCTACAAAAACTGCTGCTAAGGCTACCTGCCAAGGTTCTCCCATACCTAAAACTACTGTATATGCAAAGAAAGCATTTAATCCCATTCCTGATGCTAATGCAAATGGTAAATTGGCATACACCCCCATAAAGATAGTAGAAAGTCCTGCAACTAAACAAGTTGCTGTAACTAATGCCCCCGCATCCATACCTGTTGCACTTAGTATTGATGGATTAACCGCTATTATATAAGCCATAGTTAAAAATGTAGTGATACCTGCAAGAACTTCTTTCTTCATATCACTATTATGTTCATTTACTTTAAAAAACTTTTCCATACTTGTCCTCCTTAAAATCATAAATGAGTAAGCCGCTATAGTTTCACTAAGTGAATCTATAGCGGCTTACTCATCAACAAACACGATTTATGATATCCTAAATCCATACGAATGTTCAGTAATATCCGCAAGAATTCACTCATAGCGTGGATATTTACGGTATCCAGTAGAAACTTTTGACCAATCTCAAAATTATACGAGTTATCTTACGAATATTATGTTAACATATTTTTTATAATTCGTCAATAATACTATCATTATTTTTCATAGTTAGTAGATCATTCGTATTAGCAATATTTTCCCTTTTCAAAAAAGCTCTTTATTTCATCATAATTATCGAACCTACTTAATGCAACCATAAGTTTTATTCGCGCTTTCTGTCCAGGAAGTGTATCCCCAAATATTACGCCAAGTTCTCTAAGTTCTTTTCCACCACCATGATATCCATAAGAGTCAAATACTCTTCCTTCAAAGCATCTAGACACAACTACTACAGGTATGTTCTTTTCTATAGCACGCTTTATGCCGTCTACCATAAGAGGCGGTATGTTTCCTCGTCCCATAGCTTCTATTACAATTCCCTTATCTCCCTCACTTATACAAAAATCTATAAATCTTGAATCCATTCCAGAAACACATTTTATAAGAGATACTCTTGATTCTATATTTTCTATGTTTAGTGATACTTTATTATTATTATTTCTATAAAACAGCACTTTATTGTTATCTACCATACCTATTGGTCCAAAGTTAGGTGTTCTGAAAGCATTTAAGCTCATTGAATTAGCTTTCGTAACCTCAAAAGCACAATTTAATTCCCCGTTTAAACATACAAGAACGCCTCTTCCTCTTGATTCTTCTGCTATAGCTGTACAAATAGATGCTGCTAAATTTGATGGACCATCATATCCAAGCTCCGAGCTGCTTCTCATTGATCCTGTAAATATTATCGGTTTCTTTGTACAAGAGGTTAAATCTACAAAGAAAGCTGTTTCCTCCAATGAGTCAGTTCCATGAGTTACTACAACTCCGTCTATATCTTCTCTATCTGTAAATGTTTTTATATATTTTGAAAGTTCAAGCATTATTTCAGGAGTAACGTGTGGACTTGGAAGGCTAGAGAAATTATATGATTCTATTTCTGCAAAGCTCTCTATACCAGTTACCATTGACATTATTTCCTCTCCAGTTAAACTTGGAACCGCCGCTTTTAGCTTAGGATCTACTTTCATAGAAATTGTACCACCATTAAAAATTATAGCTATTTTTTTCATTTTTACCCCCACAACTCATTAATTTATTTTACATGATTATTATATTATATTCTTAAAATTACATCAAATTTTTACCTATTGTTTTATATTATTTTCGTCTTCTATATAACACTTCTTTTTTTTCCAATTACTCATCTTTAAAATCTCACTTATGCTTTTTCCTGAATCAAGCATATCCTTTAAGTTATCTGCTATTAATTTATATTCTTTTTCATTTTTCATAATCAGTCCTCCATTACTATATATTAAAGAACTTATCATTTTTATTTTGTACCCTCCAAAGAAAACTATGCTAGAAAAACCTCCTATAGTATCCATAAAAAAAAAGGATGAAATTTAAATAAAATTTCATCCTCTTTTTTTAATAGCATATAAATTCATCTATTTTGTTTAAGTCTATTCCAAAGTATGCCCATCCTCTTCCAGTCCATCTAAAACCTGCTAATGTGTATCTGTCTATATAAGTAGGCCAAATCCAAAATTCTCTTCCATTTTTTAGCCAAACATAAGTATATCTAAATTTGCATGGCTGAATACTATTCGGCGACACCATTTTCGCCTCTGCACCCTTTGTCATTTTCTGAGCAGATTTTGATGGTGTTTTTGATGGTGGCGGTCCCATAGGATAAGCTTTGTTTTGTCTAGCCGCACAACCTTCTAATTCATCACCAGGCACCAACACTAAGTTAGCTTTTCTCTCATAGACAACCGAAGGAATCAACGGAACAAATTCCATTTCATCATCTAACTCTCTATAATAATCCATTTGACACTCCTTTGAGTTTAACATTAATCTATAATATTATATGTAATTTTACCCAAAAGTGTTAAACTTTTATATTATTATATTTTTATTTTATGGTCTTTCTACTATAATATCATTATTTCCTGCACCTGGTTTTTCACCAGTATTACCACCATGATTAGATGGATCAGTTGGCTTTTCTGGCTCCACTGGTTTTTCTGGCTCTACAGGCTTTTCTGGCTCCACTGGTTTTTCCGGCTCTACAGGCTTTTCTGGCTCTGTTGGCTGAGTTGGGGTTGATGGTTTTTCTGGTTCTACTGGTTTTTGTTGAGGTTTTTCTCCTGGAGTAGTAATGTTCTCCTTTTCTTTATCCTCATCAGTAGCATGGTCTTCTGGATTAATTCCATGTTCTGCATTATATCTATTTTCATCAGTCTTAAAATCAGCTAATACTGATTTTAAGGTGCTATAATCTACATCATTTAAAGTTGGTGTTTTTCCTTCATAAATAAATTGTTTTAAAAGATTTCCCATCTGAGGAAGGTCAGTTAATATAACCCATCCTAAATTCTTATACAATCTTCCTTCAAACGCCGATACTCCTGTTTTTTCATCCATTAATGGCATAGCCAATTGTCTTATATTAAGCTCTGGAAACTTATAAATTGTATACCCCATACTGAACATTAAATCAGGTGTGATATTTGTTTTTATTTCATTCTTCATAGCATTTAATAAAAATGGATATTTTATAGGGTTTACATCCTTAAACTTTTCCGCTAATTTAAACAATACTGTTCTTTGCCTAGAATCTCTATTATACGCTGTATCATTTTTTCTTATCCTTGCATAGGAAAGCGCCTGCTGTCCATCAAGCTTTTGAACTCCAGGTTCTGTAACCTTTGGTGATGTAGCACCTCCAGTAGATTCTCCAATAAATTTATTTAATTCATTAATTTCACTTTGCTTAATATCTAATTCTATTCCTCCAATTTGATCAATAACTTTCTCAAATCCCCAGAAATTTATAGCAACGTATTTATCTAGTTTAATGCCAAAGTTAGTTTCTATAGTTTTCATCAAAAGTTCGTGTCCACCATAAGCATACGCAGCATTAAGCTTAGCTTCTCCATGGCCTGGTATCTTCACCAAAGTATCTCTAAACAATGAAGTAAGTCTTATTTCTTGTTTATTTGCGTCTAGTGTTGCTATTATCATAGAATCAGATCTAGAATTTTCCTCAAGATTCCTTTCGTCTGTTCCTATAAGTAAAATATTAGTTATGCCATCTACTACATCATATGTAATTTCTTTTGTTTCATCCAATTTCTCTTCTGAAATAGGCGAGTAAACATTTCTCCATATATTCCATGCCCACAAACCTACTGATAATATTATAATTCCTACAATAGATAGGACTGTAATTACAATTTTCTTCTTTTTAGAAAACTTCTTTTTGTTTCTTGCCATTTATGTACCTCCTTTTTTCCTTATAAGATATTATATATCCAATTCTCACTGCATGTAAACGAAATAAGCTATCTATATACAATTTTTTATTTATTTTTTGTCTTTTTTCTTAAAATATAAGTTTATATTTTGAAACATATAAAAAAATACACATAATTTTGCAACTCCTTAAAGAAAAAGTTACTAAATTATGTGTATATATTAATTTTTATTTAAACTATTTTATAATTTCAAGCATGCTTAGTTTTTCTTCTTTGTGAGCTTGTTTTAATATAGCATTATATATTTCTTTCCATTCTTCTGGTGAAGTAATTCCTATACGATTTTCTTCTTTTGTGTTGTCATTGTAATAAACCTTAGAATTTATGAATTCACTTCTTATTGCTGTTAACACATTTAAAATTTGAGATTCCTCTAAATTTATGTTCATAATACAATAATCACCTCTCACATTTTTTATACATTACTACTTCTATATCATATAAAGAAATCCTTTTTTATGTGATATTTCTATAAAATTAAATTTTAATTTTTATTAATCTTTATATGTACTATAGGAAAACAGTAAAACCCTCAAGATTTACTCTTAAGGGTTTATACTTTATAAAATTATGCAAATTAATCCGCCATTACCTTCATTTATAATCTTTTGAAGAGTTCTTTGAATCTTTGTTTGTACATCTTCAGGCATTTTATATAGCTTGTTTTGAAGCCCTTCTTTTACTAACATTTCAAGGGATTTTCCAAACATATTGCTTTGCCACATCTTTGATGGGTCACTTTCGAACTGATCTAAAAGATTTCTGACAAATTCTTCAGTTTCTTTTTCACTTCCCATTATTGGAGCTATCTCAGTTTGAATATCAGCTTTTATAAAATGTAACGAAGGAGCAGATGCTTTAAGTTTTAACCCATATCCATTTCCTCTATTTACAATCTCAGGCTTTTCAAATTTCATTTCAGATAGCTGAGGAGCTACAAGACCATATCCGGTTTCTTTTACATCTCTTAAGGCTTCAGATACTTTATCATACTCAATTTTAGCACTATGAAGATCCTGAATTATATCTAGAAGTTCATTCTCTCCTCTTACATTACAGTCGCATATTTCACTCAATATTTGATAGAAAATGCCACTCTTAGGATTCATGTTTATTCTGGCTATTCCTTCGCCCATATTCATATCTTTTATTACGCTGTCGCCTAAAAAGTCTTCTTCTTTAAATCCTTCTAAAGATTTTTTAATATCTCTTACCTTAAATACATCTTTGCACATCTTTTTTATTAAATCTACAAAGCTTACTTTCAACCAATGATCCGGTTCTAATTTTTCTATCCATTCAGGCATATCGATATTTATTTCTTTTATAGGGAACTCCTTTAATACCTTTTGGAATAAATTTTCAACGTCCCCCTCATTCATGTTAAGTACATCCATAACTTGAACGCTTACGTCATATTTTTCTTCTAATTCACGTTTTAAAGCTTGTGTTTCAGGAGCATATACGTGTGCACTATTTAATACTACCAAGAAAGGCTTTTTAATATCCTTTAACTCATTTATAACCCTTTCTTCAGCCTCTAAGTATTCCTCTCTAGGAATGTCAGTGATAGATCCGTCAGTAGTTATTACAAGGCCTATTGTAGAATGTTCAGTAATAACTTTTTTAGTTCCTATCTCTGCTGCTTCTTCAAATGGAATTTCGTAGTCATACCAAGGTGTCGTTACCATCTTAGAATTATCTCCTTCAGTATATCCTAATGCACCTTTAACTATATATCCAACACAGTCTACCATTCTTACACTAAATTTAATTCCATCTTCTAGAGTAATTTCTATGGCTTCATTTGGAACAAATTTAGGTTCTGTCGTATGGATACTTTTCCCCGATCCACTTTGAGGAAGTTCATCTTTTGCTCTTTGTTTTTTATATCCATTTTCTATCTTAGGTATTACCATCATGTCCATGAATCTCTTTATGAAGGTTGACTTCCCTGTTCTAACAGGTCCAACTACACCTACATAAATATCCCCTTGGGTTCTTTCTGCTATATCTTTATATATGTTAAAATTATCCAAGTCCGACCCTCCCAAACATACATATTAACATTATATATATATTGGTTTTATATTTGTTTTATTACTTTTTAAGAAAAAATATTATAAAAAAATAAACCATGAAAATCATGGTTTATTTGAAATGTTCACTTTTTTTATCTCTCATCATAAGTTCTCTAACGGCATCATTAGGGTCTTTTCCACTAAAAATCACATGATATAATGCGTGAGTTATAGGCATGGAAATATGTTTTTTTTCACTTAGCATATAAAAAGCCTTACATGCCTTTACACCTTCAACTACCATGCCTACTTCTTTAGTAGCCTCTTCAATGGACATGCCTTTTCCTACTAATATTCCAGCTCTTCTATTCCTACTGTGCATAGATGTACATGTAACTATAAGGTCTCCCATTCCTGTAAGTCCAAAAAAAGTCTCTGCGTCTCCACCCAAAGCTTTTCCAGCCCTTACTATTTCGCTCATCCCTCTAGTCATTAAAGCTGCTTTTGCATTATCACCATAACCTATACCATCACTCACTCCTGCTGCAAATGCTATTATATTTTTTACAGCTCCTCCAATTTCTACACCAACCAAATCATCGTTAGTATATACTCTAAAATATGGAGTCATAAATAATTCCTGTATATCTCTTGCTAAAACTCTATCCTCTGATGCTGCTACTACAGTAGTTGGAATTTCTGCTCCCACTTCTTCAGCATGACTAGGACCAGATAAAACTCCAACCTTATTATGAGGAAGTTCTTCAGATATTACATCAGTTAATAATTTATAGGTACCCTCTTCTATTCCTTTAGCCACATTAATAATTCTTGCATCAGGCTCTATAAATGGCTTTGCTTTTTTGCATACTTCACGAATAGCATGAGAAGCTACAGCTATAACCACATAATCTGCATCTTTTAAAGCTTTTTTTATATCATCAGTAGCATTTACATTGTGATTTAGTTCAACATCCTTCAAGTATTTAGAATTTTTTCTTTCGTTATTTATCTCATTGACTACATCTTTATTTCTTGCCCAAATTGTAGACTCAAATCCTTTTTTACCTATTAGATTGCTTAGGGATGTGGCAAAACTTCCCCCACCTAAAAATGCCACTTTCATAACTTTTATTCCTTCCTTTCTCTGAACTCCATCTTTATACCTGTTCCTTTGAAGTCAAAGCTGCTTCTCAATTGATTTTCCAAGTATCTTTGGTAAGAAAAGTGAATAGTATTTTTGTCATTTACAAAGAACACGAAAGTTGGAGGTTCTGTTCCTATTTGAGTAACGTAATAAATCTTTAGTCTCTTAAGAGCTACTATAGGAGGCTCTTTCATAAGCACTGCCTTACTTATTACATCATTTAATATTCCTGTAGAAATTCTCTTTCTATAGTTATCATAACATTCTTTAGCAAGCTCTAAAACCTTATGAGCTCTTTGTCCGGTTTTAGCTGATATAAATAAATACGGTGCATAGCTTAAGAAATTAAGATTCATTTGAAGATCTTTTTTGTATCTATCTAAAGTTTTATCATCTTTTTCTATAAGATCCCATTTATTGACTAAGACCATTATGGCTTTATTTAATTCATGAGCATAACCAATAATCTTTTCATCTTGATCTGTAACACCTTCTTCAGCATCTATCATAAGTATACATACTTGACTTCTTTCTATAGCTGCTAAAGTTCTAACTACACTATATCTCTCTATTTCTTCTTTTATTTTGCTCTTTCTTCTAAGACCTGCTGTATCAATTAATGTAAATTTTCCAAAATCGGTTTCTATAGTACTGTCAATGGCGTCTCTTGTAGTACCTGGAATATTAGATACTATAGCTCTTTCCTCTCCAGCTAATTTATTGATAAGAGAGGATTTCCCTACATTTGGTTTACCAACTAAAGCTATCTTTATGTTTTCTTCATCCTCATCTTCTTCTGGAATATTTTTAAATTCTCCAACTACTACATCAAGCATATCTCCAAGACCTAATCCTTGAGATGCAGAAATAGTGACTGGATCACCAATGCCTAAGTTATAAAACTCATAAGCATTATCTTCTTCTTTTAAAGAATCTATTTTGTTTACAACAAGGACTATTGGCTTTTTGCTCTTTCTAAGCATATGAGCTACTTCATGATCAGCTGCTGTAAGCCCTTCTTTTCCATCAACTATAAATACTATTACATCTGATGTCTCTATAGCTATTTGTGCCTGTCTTCTCATTTGAGCAACTATTACATCACTGCTTTCCGGCTCTATTCCGCCAGTGTCTATCATTGTAAACTTGTTATTAAGCCACTCGCCTTCTGCATACACTCTGTCTCTAGTAACACCAGGTGTATCTTCTACTATTGAGATTCTTTTTCCTGCTATTTTATTGAATAAAGTTGATTTTCCTACATTTGGCCTTCCTACAAAAGCCACTATTGGTTTAGACATTCTTATTCTTCCTCCCCGATACCGTTTATAGCTTCAATTAAGTCATCTCCAGTATACTCACATAAGATAACTTTAATTTTTAATGCTTCTTCTAATTCTTCTACTGTAATATCATCTAAAAATACCCTTTCATTTGCTCTTAGCATATTTTTAGGTATCACTAAATAGTCTCCTAGATTTTTATCTTTTAGTTGATCTATTATGTCGCTAGCCGTTATAAGACCTGCTACAGTTATAGTCTCTCCAAAAAAGTTGTTTTTAATTTTTTCCACTTGAACATTTAAGTTAGAATTTTTATTTTCTATCTTTGATGCTACATTCTTTATTTCATCATATGCAGAAGTTCCTGTTACAAAAGTTATTTTGCCTTTTAAAGAATCCTTTAAGGAATCTATGGTTCCATCAATAACTCTTCTGAGGTATCTGATCATACCTATTCCATCTTCAATCTGCTCATAATCACCATAAAATTCGTCTTCTGGCACATCAATTCCTGCCATAACGTAGAATTCATCAGCAAGCCTTACAAAAGGCGTCCCAATTTCTTTTATGTATTTATTTTGGACATCTTCGAGATTTTTAATCTCCCAAAGTGCCATTTCTTTTTCATAAGTTTTAAGAGGATATAATCCTTCTCTGTACTTAGTCACTCCTACAGGGACAGCTGCTATATTATTTATATAGGGATATAACTTATATAAATCATTTACAGTTCTTATAAGTTCTTCTCCATTGTTGAGACCCGGACATACTACTATTTGAGTATTCATATGTATACCAGCTTCAGCTAGTTTTTTAAGCCTCTCATAAACATTCCCAGCAAATCTGTTATTGAGCATCTTTTTTCTAAGCTCGCTATTAGTTGTATGAACAGAAACATTTATAGGACTTATTCTATACTTGATTATTCTATCTATGTCTTCATCCTTCATATTTGTAAGGGTAACAAAATTACCTTGAAGAAATGAAAGTCTTGAATCATCATCTTTAAAATATAAAGTATTTCTCATTCCTTTTGGGAGCTGATCTATAAAGCAAAACACACATTTATTGCTACAGCTCTTTGCCTTATCCATTATTCCACTTTCAAAATCTATTCCCAAATCTTCATCATAATCTTTTTCTATTTCATAAACCCAAACTTCACCATTGGATTTTTCTACCTCTATCTCTAGATAATCATCTGAAGTTAAAAATCTATAATCTATTATATCAGTAATTTTATTATCATTGATTGATAAAATCACATCTCCTACTTCTAAACCTACTTCATCACCTATTGATCCAGGGCTTATACTTCTTATTTTTGCACTCATATTATCACCCCTTAAAGTTATATTCCATCATTATGATATCATACATTAATTGATATATTTAGTCAAATAAAAAAAGCATACAGCTTATGCCATATGCTAATTATTAGTCATTTAGATCTGCTACCTCTCCTGTTACAAGATATATGGTAGCTTCACAGATATTTGTTGCATGATCTGCTATTCTTTCTAAGAACTTGCATACGAATAGAAATTGACTGCATTGATGTATCAAACTTTGATCCTTTGTCATTAACTTTATAAGTTCTGTAAATATGGAACTATATAATTCGTCAATTTCATCATCAAGCTTACAAGTTTCATAAGCCATAGTTTCACTGGTTTCTATATATGCATCTATAGATTTTCTAATCATATTTAAAGTAAGCTTTGCCATTTTAGGTAGGTCTATAAGCTGCTTTGCATAAACTTCTCCGCTTACTCTCTTTACGATTTTAGCAATGTCTACAGCATGATCCGACATTCTTTCAAGGTCTGTAACTATCTTTGTGGCTGTAAAAATGTTTCTCAAATCCTTTGCTAGTGGCTGCTCTCTTCCTATAAGCATTATACATTTAGTGTCTATCTCTACTTCAAGTTTATCAACTAAATCGTCATCCTTTATTACCATATCAGCTAAGTTGTCATCATGATTAACTAAAGCTTCAATTGATGAATAAATTTGTTTTTCCACTATACTGCTCATTCTTAATAAATCATTGTGTAAGTTTTGTAATTCAATATCAAAAGATCCTCTAGTCATAAAAATGCCCCTTTCTTTTTAACCAAATCTACCTGTTATATAGTCTTCAGTTCTCTTATCTCTAGGGTTGTAGAAAATATCTTCTGTTTTTCCGCTTTCTATTATATTTCCATTTAGGAAAAATACTGTGTCATCAGATATTCTTCCTGCCTGCTGCATATTATGAGTCACAATAACTACTGTGTACTTTTTCTTTAAAGTATCCATAAGTTCCTCTATTTTTAGAGTTGATATAGGGTCTAAGGCTGAAGTTGGTTCATCCATTAAAAGAACCTCTGGTTCAACAGCTAAAACTCTCGCTATGCATAATCTTTGTTGCTGTCCTCCTGATAATCCATAGGCATTCTTTTTAAGTTTATCCTTGACTTCATCCCATAATGCCGCACCTTTTAAGCTCTTTTCTACTATTTCATCTAATTTACTTTTATTTTTTATTCCGTGAATTCTAGGTCCATAAGCTATATTATCATAAATAGACATTTGAAATGGATTTGGTCTTTGGAAAACCATACCCACATTTTTTCTAAGTTCTATTACATCATAATCCTTATCATATATATTGTTATTTTCATATAGCACTGCACCTTCAATTCTTACATTTTCTATAAGATCATTCATTCTGTTTAAACTTCTTAAAAAAGTAGACTTTCCACATCCTGAAGGTCCTATAAGTGCAGTGACTTTTTCTTTCTCTATATTTAAATTTATATCCTTAAGTGCTTGATTCTTTCCATAAAATAAGTTTAAGTTATTAGTTTTTATGATATCCATATTAAAAATCCCTCCTACTTGGCCCCTCTATATTTTTCGTATATCTTATTGCTTAAAATTCTTGATATTACATTAAATAATAAAACCATTATTATAAGTACTGCTGCAGATTTATTTGCTATAGCTGCTGCATCTGGAAGATTAGCTTCAGAATTCAATTTCCAGATATATACTGATAATGTTTCTGCCGGTCTAAAAATATTAAAGGGATTTGCTTTGCTTGTTATTGAAGCCGCAAAATTTAAGCTAGGAGCACTCATTCCTGCTGTATATAACAAGGCCGCTGCTTCTCCAAATATTCTTCCTGCTGCTAGTATTATTCCAGTTAAAATTTGCGGAAATGCCGCTGGAAGTAAAACCTTAACTATAGTCTGCCATTTAGTTGCTCCCATACCAAGGCTCGCTTCACTGTATTTTGAAGCTACATCCCTTATAGCATTTTCGCTTACTCTTGTTAAAGATGGCAGATTTAATATTGTTATAGCTAAAGCTCCTCCTATAATCGTAAATCCCCATCCTGTTGCATTTACGAATATAAGCAATCCAAACAAACCTACTACTATAGAAGGCAGTGATGCCATTGTTTCTATACTTAACCTTATTATATTTAGGAATTTACCCTCTTTAGCATATTGGGATAAATATATTCCTGCACCTATACCTAAAGGAATGCTTATTACAAGGGTAAGTATGAGAATATAGAAAGAGTTGAATAGTTGAATTCCTATCCCTCCTCCAGCTTCCCCAAGTTTAGGTTTACCAAAAAGAAACTGTGGTTCCCAGAATCCTACTCCTCTATAGAGTATTATTCCTATAAGCAATACTAATAATGCAACTACTAAAAAGGAAATGATATAAAGAACTGAAGTCCAAATCCTATCTATTTTCTTTGCGTTCATTATTTTACCTCACTCCTTTTCCCAATATACTTTATAATTATTATAAATATGAAAGATATTAAAAGTAACAAGGCAGCTAAAGACCATAAAGCATTATTCCAAAGGCTTCCTGAAGCTGTATTTGCCATCTCCATAGTTAAGATACCAGTAAGAGTTGAAGTTGTATCTAATATACTTCCTGGAAACTTTACTGAATTACCTATAACCATTTGAACAGCTAAAGCTTCCCCAAAAGCTCTAGCTATACCAAGTACAATTCCAGTAAATATTCCACTTTTAGCTGCTGGAAGAACTACTTTACTTATAGTCTGCCATCTAGTAGCCCCTAGTCCATAAGAAGCTTCTAAATAATCTTTAGAAACTACTGCTAGAGCATCAGATGCAAGAGTAGCTATAGTTGGAAGTATCATTATGCTAAGAACTATAATACCTGCTAAAAGACTGAATCCTAATCCTCCTGACGTATGTTTTATTATAGGCACTAAAAAACTTATTCCTATCCAACCATAAACTACTGACGGTATACCTACAAATAGTTCTAATGCCGGCTTGATAAATCTATTTCCAAGCTTGGGCGAAATAAAGTTAGTGAACAAAGCAAGAGCTATTGCTATAGGTGCACTTACTACTATAGCTCCAAGAGAAACCAGCGTTGATCCTACTATGAAGACAAGTGCTCCAAATCTTGGTGTATCTGCATCTGGGCTCCAGCTTGAAGAGAATAGAAAATCTTTAAGGCTTATTGATCCATCTAAAAAAATTGTAATTCCTTTTGAAAATACAAATCCTAGTATTGCCAGTGTAAGTACAACTATTAATATTCCACAGCTCTTTGCATAAATCATCCCTAGATATTCATTTTTAAATTTTGAGATTTTATTATTCTTTTTCATATTCTCAACCTCTATATTTTCATATTAACTTATATTTAAAAAATAGTGGTTAGTCCAAAGACTAACCATTAAAACTTATTTAAATTCGCTCATTGGTATATATCCTTCTTTTATGATAGTATCCTTAGTTTCATCACTTGTTATATAATCGATATATGCCTTAACAGCACCTTTTGGCTCTCCCTTTGTTATCATATACTCATATGCCCAGAATGGATATTTGTTTGATGATATGTTTTCTGTTGTTGGATCAACTCCGTTGATTTTTAAAAGCTTTAGGCCTTCTTTTTCCGAGTCATTTCTTAAGTTTGATAATGCTACATAAGATATTGCTCCACTTGTATCCTTAACTGTTTTCTTTGCTGCTGATGTTGAATCCTGAGTTAATCCTAAACCCTCTTTTTCATCTTTATCTTTCAATATAGTATCTTTAAAAGTTGCTCTTGTTCCTGATGACTTAGATCTATTTACTACGTTTATGGGAAGATCTGATCCTCCAACTTCTTTCCAGTTAGTAACTTTTCCAGTGAAAATATCTTGTATCTGTTCAGTTGTCAAATTTTCTACTGCTACATCTTTATTTACCACTAAAGCAAAACCTATTGCACAAACCTTATTGTTTACTAATTCCTTCAATACATTCTCATCACTTATTTTCTTCTTTGCTTCTACATCTGAATTTCCAATTTGTACGCTTCCTTCTGATACTTGAGTTATACCTACACCACTTCCTCCACCTTGAACGCTTATTGTTACATCCGGATATTTTTCAGTGAACATCTTTCCAGTCTTTTCTGCTAGAGGCTGAAGTGCTGTTGAACCAACTGCAAGTATATCCCCAGATATCTTATCACTGCCATCTGCTCCTTCATTTTTAGATCCACAAGCCGCAAAACTTGTTCCTAATGCAGCTACCGCTAATACCATACACAATCTTTTCACTCTTTTATTCATATATAACCCCTCCGTGCTTTCTATCTATTTTTATTAGTTTTCTTCTTTACAAGATTTATTATGCACCATTAGAGTTAACTGAATATTATTCTAAGGTTAATTAAAATTAACATAGTTTAATACTGGGTAAAAAAGTTTATAATAAAAAAACACCAGCTTAGATGCTGGTGTTCATTTCAGGAAGCATTATTATAAATTCACTTCCTTTACCTAATTCACTTTTTATTTCTATATTGCCCTTAAATTCTAATACTATATGTTTAACAATTGCAAGACCAAGTCCCGTTCCTCCTGCTGCCCTAGATCTCGTTTTATCAACTCTATAGAATCTCTCGAAAAGTCTAGGTATATGATCACTTGGTATTCCTACCCCCTGATCTTTTATGCTTATATTTACAAATCCATTTTCAGTTGAAGCTGAAACCCAAACTTTTGATCCTTTATCAGAATACTTTATAGCATTATCTATAAGATTTATCATCATCTGCTTAAATCTATCTTTACTTCCAAATATATGATTAACTTCGTCACAATTGTAGATTATATCTATATTTTTAGTTTTAGAACTATTTCTCATTATATAGCATATAGATGAAAGTTCTTCTTTAACATTGATTTCTTCAACAACTTCATCCTTATGCTGTTCTATATTAGAAAGTGTTAAAATATCTTCTATAAGCCTTGTAAGCCTCTCTGCTTCGTCGTTTATTATTCCTAAAAACTTTTCTTTGTTTTTTTCATCATTTACATATTTTAATGTTTCTGCAAATCCTTTTATTGATGTGAGTGGAGTCTTTAATTCATGAGAAACATTGGCTACAAATTCAGATCTCATATTTTCAAGCCTCTTTACATCAGTTACATCTTGAACCGCAGCAACGGTACCAATTAACCCACCATCACTTATTATATCTGTAGTTCTTACTCTTAATATTCTTTCCTTAGGCCAGAGAATTTTTATTTCCCTATATCCATCATGCTCGTTTGTAAATACACCTTCAAGTTCAAAATCTCTTATGTGATCCATAAGATTTTCTCCAATTATGTTACGTTCTATTCCAAATACCTCTTTAGCATAGGGATTCATAATTATTATTTTATGGTTTTTATCAATAGCAACAACACCACTATCCATACTTTTAAGTATTGCCTCTAGTTTATTTTGTCTATCAGTTGCTTCTCCTAAAGATATCTCAAGCTTATCAGCCATATTATTAAATGTATTGGCAAGTTTCCCTATTTCATCGTTAGATTGTATGTTTGCTCTTCTTTTAAGATCTCCCTTTGCAATTCTAGATGTTACAAATTGAAGTTCATTTAAAGGTTCAACTATAGCATGAGTAAGTTTTGTTGTAAATACTATAGCAAGCAATATTACAACTACTATAGCTCCTATGTAATATTGTGTATAGTCACTTTTTAATATATATACATTATCAACGGCTATTGAAGACCTTATTATATCTCCATTTTTCATAAGGGTCGCATAGTAAATCATATTTTTATTTAAAGTATCACTAAATCTAGTACTGCTTCCCTCACCATTTTTTATTGCCTTTTCTACTTCTTCTCTTGAAAGGTGGTTATTTGCCCTTTCAAAATCGCCATCACTATCAAAAATAACTGTTCCATCTGATTTTATATATGTTATTCTAATTGGTGAATCTTCGTATATACTTCTTAAAAACTGGATAACACTTTCATCATCTTGAGCTTCTATACTTTTTACAACCACTGAATTTGCAAGTTTTAAATCTTGTTTAGTATTTTCCATATGCTGATAATTAAAAATCACCATAAAAAGCCCACCTACTATAAGCAGACTTATTATTATTGTAGCTAATATAGATATAAGTACTTTTTTACGCATATTATTCACCACTGTTAAAACGGTATCCTATACCTCTCACTGTCTCTATATATTTAGGACTCTTGTCATCATCTTCTACCTTTTGTCTCAAGTGTCTTATATGAACGTCTACAGTTCTTGTTTCTCCTATATATTCATATCCCCATATCTTATCTAATAAGAAATCCCTAGTCATAACTCTCCCCTTGTTTTTTATCAGAATTTCTAGAAGTTCGAATTCTTTTAAAGTAAGGTCTATCTTTGTATCATCTTTTAGAATTTCATGTTTGTTAAAATCAATAGATATATTCGAGAATTTGTAAATGTGATCAGGCATACTACTGCTAGTTCTTCTTATTAAAGCTTTAACTCTTGCTATTAATTCTCTTATGGAAAATGGTTTCGTTATATAATCGTCTGCTCCAAGTTCAAGTCCAAGTATCTTGTCTACCTCTTCTCCTTTAGCTGTTATCATGATAACAGGAATATTAGCTATGACACTATCTTTTCTTATCTCTTTACAGATATCATATCCATCCATGCCTGGAAGCATTATATCTAGAAGTATGAGTCTAGGGCTTTCCTCTCTTATTATTCTTAAAGCATCTATTCCATTAGTAGCTGTAAGTGTTTCATAACCTGAATTTTCTAAATTAAATTTAATAAGCTCAATTATATGTTCCTCATCATCTACTATTAAGATTTTGTCATCCTTCATAAATTTATCCTCCAATCAAATAATGGATATTATTTCATATATATAAAAGAAAACATTCTTCCGCTTTGTTCTCTGTCCCTTCTATAAGAGTGAAACTTTACATCACTGCTGCAAAAAGTACAGTATTCCATAGTTATTATGTTCTCCTTTAAAACTCCCTCATTAAGAGCTTGTAATATAATAGCTTTTTCCATATCTAAATTTCGTCCTTTAAATATAGAGACTCCTTTAAATATATCCTTCTCGTTAAACTTTTCAACAACATCATTACCTATTTCATAACAACAGCTTTTATTATGCGGACCTATAACAATCTTCATAGTCTTTGGATTACCGCCTTTTTGTATTAAGAATTTTATACCCTCTTTTAAAATGTTATCCACTGTTCCCTTCCAACCACTATGTAGAGCTGCAATAAGATTATTTTCATAATCATAAACAAGTATAGGCACACAATCAGCAGTAAATACAGCTATTCCAAGATTCATTTTCTCAGTATATAATCCATCACCTATATCTTCTTTTGAGTTAGCATCATATACATAAGTACTGTGTATTTGCTTTAGATATGCTATGTCGTTAAGTTTATAGTAGTCCTTAAGGCAATTTAAATTCTTTTGAAAATCTATTCCCTCTCTGTTTAAGTCAAGACCATTATGAGATGTAGTAAAGATACAATTAGCACCTTCCAAATCTATTTCTATTACTTTATATCCATTTACTATGTTTTTTATCATAACTCTTCTCCCTTATTTTATCATCCTTCAACAGCTTATCCATAGCTTTAATCGTATTTTAACTTGCTTTTAACATAATTTTAAAGCCAAACTATATTAGAGTTTGGCTTCTATTTCTTTGACATTAAATTTTCAATTTCTTCCATGAAGGTATTTATATCCTTAAACTGCCTATATACAGATGCAAATCTTACATAAGCCACTTCATCTATAATCTTAAGTCGTTCCATTATCATATTGCCTATTTCTTCTGACTTAATTTCTGTAACCATATTGTTGCTCAAAACCTTTTCTATATCATTAGCTATAGTTTCTATTTGATTGCGAGAAACTGGTCTCTTTTGACAAGCTTTTATAAGACCATTAACTATTTTATTTTTATCAAAATTTTCTCTTGTAGAATCCTTTTTAATTATCAATATAGGAATATCTTCTATCTTCTCATAAGTGGTATACCTTTTACCACATTTTAAGCATTCCCTTCTTCTTCTAATGGCCATATCATCATCTGTTGATCTTGAATCTATTACCTTGCTTTCCTCGTGTGTGCAATATGGACATCTCATACCTTCACGCCCTTTTCTTAAATATAGTTTGCTAACATTATTAATTATATTAAATATATATTTTTTTATCAACTCATTATTAGAATTAGTTTTTCTATTATTAAAATTATATTAACAATATAATTTTCTACAGCCATATAAAAAAATTTTTCAACTAAAATAAGGTGCCACATTCAATGACACCTTTATATATTTAAGTTTTTCAAAATTTTTATTTTTTACTGTTAATATTCACTTTTAATCCACCTTTTAAATTATCATCATATATTTTTACATCAAACTCTTTCTTCCACTTTTCCATTTCATCTTTTAAAACTTTTGATTTTTTTTGGTTATTTAGTATCTGATTTATTTGTGATTTAACATCATTAAATTGCATCTGATCTCCTTTTTTAAAAGTAGCTCCAGCTTGAATTATATGATATCCAAATTTAGTTTTTACAGGTTTAGATATTTCACCTTCTTTTAATGGTTTCAGTCCATCTAAAAACTCTTTAATTAACTTTGAATTTTTCTCAGAAACCACTCCTATATTTTCTGCAATAGGTTTTTTATTTTCATATTTGTTATTCTCATATTTTGTATATACATCGTTAAATGTTGTTTCTTTTGATTGTATCTGATCATATAATTTTTGAGCATCTAATTCATTATCAAACAACAAATGCTTAACAAGAATTCCTTCATCATTTGCTATGAATTTTTTCTTATTTTCTTCATAATATTTTTCTTGTTCTTCTTCATTTACTTTTATATCTTTAGTTAAATTGTTTATTGTTGTTTCTCCTATAATTTTATTCTTTAAATATTCTTTAAAAGATTCATCAGTAAATCCCATCTTTTCTAATGTTTTTTTATAATCATCATCCTTGTATTTATTCTTATAGCCTTCTATTTGATTATCAACTTTTTTTGTTAATTCTTCTTGACTTGGAACTATTTTTTCTTTTTCTGCTATAGCAACCAAAATCTTTTCATTAATCATTTTATTTAATATTTTTTCTCTTTGATTTAAAATTTGTTGAGCAATTTTAGGATTATCCATATATTTTTCTCCATATTTACTTTTAAATGTATCAAGTAATTCTTTTAAATTTAAATCAACTTCTTCTAATGTAATATTTTTGCCATTAACTTTAGCTACAGCACTCTTCTTAATAGATTCTGGAGTTCTCTCTATCATGTTGCATCCTACTAAAGTAAGGATTAATCCCCCTGCTAATATAACTGCCCCTGCTTTTATTTTTTTCATTTAAAGTACCTCGTCTTTCCTTTTTTCTTTAAGCTTAATGTACTTATGTTACAGCTATGTTACATTCAAGGAAGCAACTCTTAAATGGTACTTAAATAACGCTTAAATATTTCTTATAAATATAAATGAGCATATTAAATAAATATTTTAATAATAAAAGCCTAGTTTTCAATCACATAACTTTTAAATTTTCACTATATTTCTAGAGTTCTTCTGTAATATTTTTATCATAATTAACTAAAATCACATCAACCCCTATTTTCACTACATTCTCCCATGGTATTTCTCTCATAGTTGATTTTCCAAACCAAGAAACTTTTTCTTCAGGCATCAATATTGATATTATTTGGCACTTATCACAATCAACTTTCAAATCCTTTATGTAACCTAGCTTAGCTCCCATATTTACATCTATAACTTCCATAGATCTTATATGATTTAACGAATGCATACTACTTATATCCATAACACTTCCCCCTTTACTCCTATAAAAAATATATGATTCATACTTAAAATAAATTACTAATTAATTATTATACACAAAAAAAGGACCTTGGATAACCAAGGTCACTATATGTATTTTCTCATATGTTTTAAAGCCGTTTTTTCAAGCCTAGAAACCTGAGCCTGAGAAATTCCTATTTCATCTGCCACCTCCATTTGAGTTTTACCGCTGAAAAATCGTAGATTTAATATTAATTTTTCTCTTTGATTTAATTTTTTCATTGCTTCCTTTATTGAGATATTTTCTAGCCAGCTATCATCTAAATTCTTATTATCACTTATTTGATCCATTACAAATATAGCATCTCCGCCGTCATGGTATATTGGTTCAAATAATGATACTGGATCCTGAATGGCATCTAAAGCAAAAACAACTTCTTCTCTTGGAATATTGAGTTCTTTTGCTATTTCAGATACTGTAGGTTCTTTATTGTTCTCATTTATAAACTTATCTCTTACAAGGAGAGCCCTATAAGCAATATCTCTCAAAGACCTGCTCACTCTTATAGAATTATTGTCTCTAAGATATCGTCTTATTTCTCCAATTATCATAGGAACTGCATAAGTTGAAAACCTAACATTTTGACTTAAATCAAAATTGTCTATAGCCTTCATAAGACCTATACATCCTACTTGAAATAAATCATCTACGTTTTCTCCTCTATTGTTAAATCTCTGTATAACACTTAAAACTAATCTTAAATTGCCCTTAATAAAAGTCTCTCTGGCATTAGGATCACCGTTGTGCATAGCTAGTAACAGTGACTTCATTTCTTTTTCTTTTAACACAGGTAATTTCGAGGTATTTACTCCACATATTTCCACTTTGCTAATCATCATAAGTAACCATCCCTTCAGAGTAATTCCATTAAAAATTATCTCCTTACAAGAAGGATTTTATACTAATGACAAGCTTATAACATTTTATTTATTTCTTTTCGTAGTCTACTTATTATTCTTTTTTCTAGTCTAGAAATGTAGGATTGAGATATACCAAGCATATCAGCCACTTCTTTTTGTGTCCTCTCTTTAACACCAGAAAGTCCAAATCTTAATCTTACAATTTCTTTTTCTCTTTCACTTAACTTGTCTAAGGCAACACATAAAAGCTGCTTATCAACTTCATCTTCTATTGAATTATACACAGTATCGCTTTCCGTTCCTAAAATATCTGATAACAATAATTCATTTCCATCCCAATCAGTATTTAAAGGTTCGTAAAATGATATTTCTGATTTTATTTTACTATTTCTCCTTAAATACATTAAAATTTCATTTTCAATACATCTAGATGCATAAGTGGCCAATTTTATTTTTTTCTGCGGATCAAATGTAGAAACAGCTTTTATAAGCCCTATAGTTCCAACAGAGGTTAAATCTTCTACAGCTACACCTGTATTTTCAAATTTTCTTGCTATATACACTACAAGCCTTAAATTTCTCTCTATAAGTGTACTCTTAACTTCATTATCCCCACTTACTAACTGTCCTACTAAATCCTCTTCTTCTTCTTTGGTTAAAGGTGGTGGTAATACATCATTGCTGCCCTTTATTCCTATGTAATATATCTTATTGAAAAATATTTTAAATTTAGAAAGTACTCTGTTTAAAAGTACAGATAGTTTAATCATTCTTTATTCCTCCTATATTAACCCTCGTGAAAGAAGTCCACTATATTCATTTCCTATGCTTAACTTATTTTTACAAATACATATTATCCCTTGTGTTTCTTTTACATTATTTTCATCAAAATATATTTTTATATTTTTTATTTTGTATCCAACCATATTCCCACCTTGTCCATCTACTACAGCATAGGGCACATAAAAACAGTTTTTCTTATCTAAAGGTACATCATTTACAACGCTTTCTTCTATAACCAATACGGGCAAGTTAGTAGCAGGCTCTCTAAGTTCATTGCCTGTGTCTAAAAATGCATTGAATGTCTTTGACCACCCCTCCCCTTCTACTTCAACTTTATATATAAGCTTTTTCATTATCTTCCTATCTTTTATGTAACATAATAGCCGTTTAAATAAAATATATATAAACATGATAGAAAGCATTATACGCTTATAAGAGAAATTTATAACATTTAGTTCTATAGAAAATCTATTATTTAACTCCATATCTATAAAGATACATAATCCAGCTAAAATCATCGAATACATAATATATACTATAGAGCTCTTGACTATAAATCTCCAATCTTTAATTTTAAAATATAAATATAAAAATACTGCTACAATCCCAATTTTAAAAAATACAGAGTTTAAAAATTTTTCATTTTTTAAAAATACAACTAATGTGTAAGATGCTGCAATGATGGATGGAAATATCATCTTTTTTATTTTTGGAGTGATACTCATAGTTTCACTTGTTATATACATTAAAAATAAATTCACTAAAAAATTTTCAAAAAGCAAAACATCTATATAAATCTTCATTCTTACATCACCCTCTTATTTATTATATAACCACAGCCAGTAAAATTTTGTCATTTTAAAAGGGTTAATTCTTTTTTTGTTTTACCATTTTTTTACACTATTCTTCTTGTAATTTTATCTTTATATGTGCTTTAAACAAAGGTTGATTTCATTGTTATATATTTATATTGGTATTTTAGCTAAAGCTATAGAAGGTAAAATTGTAGGAATTATTATCATTGTTAAAGAAAATTTACATAACATCGAATGATGATATGTTTATTTCAATAACTTATAGAAGATTAAGGATAAGTAAGAATTTAATGCTTGTTTCTATAAATGAATTAATAAATTTAAAATTGGACAACTTGATTGTTCATTTTTTAAACCATTTTCTATGATACTAAAAAAAGTCATGATTACATTAAATGTAATCATGACTTTCTCATATGTTTTTAATTATATTTTTATCTTCTTTGCTTTCTTAAAAAAGCTGGTATCTCCAAATCATTATCATTGAATTCACGAGTAGCTGCTGCTTCCTCATGAATTAGCTCATGTTGTACAGGAGTTTGATATGCAGGCTTTTCTTCCTGCTTAGTAGCATATGTAGTTCTTATAGGATCCATAGCTTCTTTTTCATTTTCAAATCCAGTAGCAATTACTGTAATTCTTATTTCATCTTTAAGATTTTCATCTATAACTGCTCCAAAAATTATATTAGCGTCTGGATCTGCAGCTTCTTGAACTATTTCTGCAGCTTCATTTATTTCTAAAAGACCTAAATCGCATCCACCTGTTACATTCAAAAGAACGCCTGTAGCACCTACTATAGAAGTTTCAAGTAGTGGACTTGAAATAGCCTGTTTTGCCGCATCTTGAGCTCTATTATCTCCTGTTCCCATACCAACACCCATATGAGCTAATCCTTTATCTAACATAACAGTTCTTACATCAGCAAAGTCTAGATTAACAAGTCCTGGTATTGTTATAAGATCTGATATACCTTGAACACCTTGTCTTAATATATCATCCGCTTTTTTGAATGATTCCATAAGAGTAGTCTTTTTATCAACCATAGTTAATAATCTTTCATTAGGTATAGTAACTAATGTATCAACTCTTTGTTTTAAATTTTCTATTCCCATTTCTGCATGAAGCATTCTCTTTCTTCCTTCAAATGGGAAAGGTTTTGTAACTACACCAACAGTCAAAATCCCCATTGATTTTGCTATTTCAGCAACTACTGGAGCTGCTCCCGTTCCTGTTCCTCCACCCATTCCTGCAGTTATAAATACCATATCTGCACCTTTAATTGCTTGAGATATTTCCTCTTTGCTCTCTTCAGCAGCTTTTTGTCCTACTTCTGGATTCGCTCCAGCTCCTAGTCCTTTTGTAAGCTTGTCTCCTATTTGAATCTTTTGAGTAGCATGAGAAAGCATAAGAGCCTGCTTATCAGTATTTATAGCTATAAATTCTACGTTTTTTAAACCTTCAATTATCATTCTATTGACAGCGTTATTTCCTCCGCCACCACATCCAATTACTTTTATATTTGCAAACTGCTGTACATCAACATCAAAATCTAACAACGTAATTCCTCCTCTTTAGAAATATTCCCTAAAAAACTTTCTTATTTTTAATATAGCACTTTCTCTAACATCCTCATTAGATTTATTCAAAATATCATTTTCTAAAATTAAATCTTTACTATTTAATTTTAACTCATTATACATATGTTTAACAATACCCAAAGCGTTAATTGTTAAAGGATTTTCTAAATTAATACTTTTACTATCTATTATAAAAACAGGTTTGGGGCACATACGTTTCCATATTTCCTCAGTAAATTTAAAATTACTTATACCTCCACCATAAAGTATTACATTATCAATATCATCGTATAATTTTGTTTTCTTAAGGTCATTGATAATAAATGAAATAATTTCTTCAGTTCTTGCATAAATTATTTCATCTATCATTTTCATGTCAACTTTAGTTTTCTCATCATATTGAGTAGTAAATTCTAGAACTTTATTCTCAGAATCAAACTCCGAGCTCTTTATTTTTATTTTTTCAGAATCCATTAGTGGGATATTTGTACAATATTCTATATCACTAGTTATGTTCGTTCCACCCAAAAGTATTTGAGATGAACTTAATATACACCCTTTATCATATATAGATATATTAGTTGAATCTGCACCTACATCTACTAATGCTATTGTCTCTTCTAAATCTTCTTCTCTAAGTAAAAGTTTAGATGTTCCTTCAGATTGAACTACAGATTTTATTATATTTACACTACATTTTTCTACAGCTTTATATATGTCCTTTATATAATTATAATCTGACACCGCAACCTTTACATCAACTTCCAATCTGCTTCCCCTCATTCCTAAAGGGTCATGGATATTATCCTTCTCATCTATTTTATAGCTTTGAGGTATAACATCTACAATGGTTTTGTCTCTTGACAATTTTATATCAGAAGCATTTTTTAAAACTCTTTTTATATCATCTTCAAGCACCTCATAATCGTCATTTGAAAGAGCGATTACTCCTGTTGAAGATATAAAATTGCACTTACCCGTTGGAATTCCTATATAAACCTCATCTATATATATATTAACTAAAGCTTCCATTTTAGCAATACAGGATCTTATAGAATCTGAAAGCGCATCTATTCCTGTCACAATACTCCTTTTTATTCCATAAGATTTAACAGAACAACTTGCTAAAATTTTTAGCTTACCATGCTTATCAGCTTTTCCTATAGTTCCATAAATATTTGAGGCTCCTATATCAATTCCAACAATATAACCTTTTTCCATACTTTGTATCTACCCTCCTTGCATATAGCATTAGCCTCTCCTAATATATTCAACAGAAAAATGATTTTTCCTCTAGAGATTTAAATTTATTATATGCCTTTAATAATAAACTCACCTATTATTTATTACAGTAAAATGATTATTTTGAAAATATATGTAAAATTAAGAACTTCCCCATACTTTTTTGAGGAAGTTCCTGTAAAAAAACATTTTTTAATTTACTTTTTCTAATTCTTCTATATTTACACTTCTTGTATGTTTTGTATGAGACCATTCTTTATTTTCTTTATTCATTACACCTTGTATACATATTGGAAGCCATGTTATCAAATATACTGGATATATTAAATAATATAGAATAATTTTAAGATCCAGTTTCTTCTCTAAAAATAGAATAAAAGGTGTGTATAAAAATTGTAATACCATTGCTAATAGCAAGCATGCAGCAGCAATTGTAATACCTGTTGTATTCATCATATTTATAACTTTAGTTATGGTTTCTGGTGCTGCAAATAACTGCTGAATACAATTTAATATTGTTGAAATACCTAATAGTATTGTTACGATAGGCTGAATTGAATATAAAGCACAATCAAACTTTGTAAAACTTCTTTCTTTTATGCTCATCTTCATAAGTTTAAAGAAATACCTGCTTGAAACATCTGCAAAACCTTGCATCCATCTTCTACGCTGAGCCCAAGATTGCGCCAGGCTTAAAGGTTTCTCATCATAAATTACAGCGTCGTGAGCCCATCCAACTTTATATCCATTTAAAACAAGCTTGCAAGTAAACTCTAAATCTTCAGTAAGACATGTTGCTCCCCATCCAAGTTCTTTTAATATTTGTGTGTCCATGCAAAAGCCTGTCCCACCTAATTGACTGGAAAGTCCTAGATTGTTTCTAGCTAACTGGAACATCCTATTAGTGCTCCAAAATGATATTGAATAACAAGCAGTAATCCATGTATCTTTAGGATTTTTACTATCAAGATATCCCTGAACAACTTTATATCCTTCACATAATTTATTGTTCATTGCCTTTAAAAAATTTCTAGACACTAAATTATCAGCATCTAAAATAACGATAGAATCATATTGTTTCTCTAAGCTAAATAACTTTTTAAACATCCACTCTAATGCATAGCCTTTTCCTCTAAGGTCTTTGTTAAATCTTTCGTATACGATAGCTCCTGCATTTTTAGATATAGCCGCTGTGGCATCGCTACAATTATCTGCAATTACATAAATATCATATAATTCTTTGGGATAGTCCAACTTTAGTAAACTATTTATAATTCCTTCTATTACGGCTTCTTCATTGTGAGCTGCTACTACCAAAGCAAAGCTCTTTTGTGGCTCGAAAGTATTGTTGTCTCTCTTTTTTACAAGTCCAAATAGTGATAGTATCAAATAATACATTGTTATAATGAGTACTACATTGGTAAATATAGATAACATAAACTGCATAACAGTTTTAAATGGTATCATTAACAATCCCCCCTAATTCAAAACTTATTTTATCACAAACGATTTTTAAATTCTACTAATTTAAAGGGAATGTAAGACTTAATTAAGATAAATTATAAGTAAATTGATAACTATTCTAAAAAAATCCCATTAATTCTCACTAAAAATAACACATCCTAAATTTAACTCAATATAATAGCTGCCTTAAAGTTTGAGTTTTAGACAGCTATTTTTATATGTTATATAATTTTCCCAACTTTATAAATATCATAAAATTATTTATAACAATACTAATCTTGATACCATATCTTTATCTACTGCATATGTATATAAAGTTTCTTCTGAAATTGTATTATTCTTATACAGTTCAACTAAAGCCATATCCATGGTTTTCATTCCATACTTCGAACCAGTCTGTATAAGGGATTCTATTTGATGAGTTTTTCCTTCCCTTATTAAGGACTGTATGGCTGGTGTAGCTACCATTATTTCTAAAGCTGATATTCTTCCATTTTCATCTTTCCTCGGAAGAAGCTGTTGAGATACTATTCCCTGCATAACTGCTGAAAGCTGAAGACGTATTTGCTGCTGTTGATGCTGAGGAAATACATCTATTATTCTATCTATAGTCTTTGCGGCTCCTATAGTATGTAATGTTGATAAAACTAAATGTCCTGTTTCTGCTGCGGTAATTGCAATAGATATAGTTTCTAAATCTCTCATTTCTCCTATTAAAATTACATCTGGATCTTCCCTTAAAGCTGATTTTAAAGCTGTTCTATAATTTTTAGTATCTTTGCCTATTTCTCTTTGATTGATGATTGATTTATTATGTTTGTGAAGATATTCTATAGGCTCTTCTAATGTTACAATATGTGAGCTTCTAGTAGCGTTTATTTCATTTATCATAGCAGCTAAAGTAGTGCTCTTTCCACTTCCTGTAGGACCTGTTACAACTACAAGTCCTCTTTTCTTTTCAACTAAACTCTTTAATACTTTAGGATGATTTAATTCATCTAAAGTTGAAACTTTAAGAGGTATTACTCTTATTGCAATAGCAGTACTATTTCTCTGCGTAAATATATTAACTCTAAATCTTCCAATTCCTCCTATAGAGTAAGAAGTATCTATCTCACCTTCCTCTTTATATTTATCATAACTTTCACCCAAAATTTCCTTTGCATATCTTTCTGTATCTTCAGCTGAAAGTTTATTATAATCTAATACACTTAATTCTCCATTAACTCTTATAACTGGCGGTGTACCTACTGTTAAATGTAAATCAGATGCTTTTTTATTAATAGTTATATCTAATAATTCCTTTAATAACATAATAAACTACCCCTTTATCAATAAAATGCGACTTTATTTCGTTTATATTTTGTATACTATAAATATTATTCTACAAAGTATGCTAAAATCCTTTTAAATTCTTAAAGATTCAAAGAACTTTAGCATACTTAAGTACTTTTTCAATTTTTATTTTTTCCATTTAATTCTTTGCACAACTTTTTTAAAGCCCTTTTTTCAATCCTTGATACATAGGACCTAGATATACCTAATATTACTGCTATCTCTCTCTGAGTTTTGGTCTTCCCATCTGAAAGCCCATACCTCATTTCTACTATGGCTCTTTCTCTTTCTGTTAAGCATGAATTTATGTTTTTATATAATTTTTTTATTTGAATTTTATTCTCTACAACTTCAACTATAGGATCATCATCAGTACTTAGAACATCCATTAAAGAAATTTCGTTTCCTTCTTTATCAATACCTATAGGATCTTGCAGAAAAACTTCTCCCCTGTTTTTCTTATTATTCCTTATAAGCATAAGTATTTCATTTTCAATGCATCTAGCAGCATAAGTTGCAAGCCTTGTTCCTTTATCATAATTAAATGAATCTATCGCTTTAATAAGCCCTACGGTTCCTATAGATATTAAGTCATCAACATCTCTCCCTGGATATGAATATTTTTTTACTATATGAGCTACTAGTCTTAAATTTTTCTCTATGAGAACACTCTTTGCTGCTGGATCACCTTCTTTTAGCTTAAGCAAATAATACGCTTCTTCCTTCTCATCTAATGGCTTAGGGAAAGAATTTGTGCCGCTTACATAACCTGCTAGTATATTTATGCCGCTCACCACATCTAGAAAATATTGTATAATAAACACAGTTGTTCCTCCTAATAGTGCTTATTATATAATATGTTAGATATAGCGAAAGTTTACTTATTTTTCTATTTTAAATTATTTTATATCAGTAACTTTTTCTACAATTTCTTTAAAAATAGGGGCAGCTATGGTTCCTCCACTTTCTTCGTTGGCAATATTTTCAACAAATACTACCATGGAATAGTTCTTTCCTTTGTATTTATAATATCCTGCAAACCATCCATCATAACGTTTTTCCATAACGCTGTTTCCCTTATCATCCTTCAAGTATCCGCCATTGTCATCTTTTTTAGGCTCCATCCTAGTCGCAGTTCCTGTCTTTCCTCCTAACTCAACATTTTTCACATAAGCAGCTTTCCCTGTACCATTTTCATCTCTAACTACCCTTAAAAGTTCATTTTTCATAATAGTTGCCACAGAGGTTTTAATAACTTGCTGCTTCTCTGATGTTTGAAACTCTTTAACTGTGTTAAAATCGTTGTCTTCAAGACTTCCCATGATGTAAGGTTTCACATACACGCCATTATTGACTACGGTATTTATCATCCCTAAGGCTTGAAGAGGTTCTATTCTAATGTTTTGTCCTATTGATATATTGGTAGCTCCTCCCTCATCAACCTCTGATATTACATAGTCCCCTTGAGCCTCATTATCTCCATATAAATTAAGAACTTTTGAGAAAAGTCCCTGGGCTTTAGCATATTCTATTATTTTTTTACTTCCAAGTTTATTTCCTATCTCAGCAAAAATATTATTACATGACTTTGTAAAGGCTTCTTCTACTGTTAATGTTCCGTGAGAAGTTTTACAAGGAAGATTGGGTTTGCATTCACAAGTAAATTTATCATCTAATGACACTATCCCTTCATTTAAAGCTGCTCCCAATACGATAGTTTTAAAAATAGAACCAGGACTATATCCATTTTCTGTGGCAGAAGCAAGCATTATATTAGGTTTACTGTTATCTTTCTGAGTAAGTACTCTTATTTTACCAGTATCACTATCGCAAAGAGCAACTCCTATTTGACTGTATTTCTTATATTTCTCTTGCTCTAGAACCTCTTTCACTTTTTCTTCCATAGAATCGTTTATAGTGAGTTTTAGATTGACATTATCTTTTGGAATGTTATATATACCCTCTTGAACTTTTCCTTGAGAATCTGTAGCAAAAACTATGGTAGAACTTTTATTTGCAGAAGTATACTCCGCAATTGTATTTTCGAGGCAATCTCCCTCTTTATCTTTACCATCTCTAGTTTTACTGCTTGTTAACATATTGCATATATTCCAACTACTTTTTCTATCAATAGAATTATACTTATAGCTATATACTCCATTGATATTATTTAATGAATTTATCTTATCATAGGTTTCTTTATCTACATCATAATATCTTTTTCCCTCTTTATCGCTATTCAAATCAACTGCAATATCATAATTTTTATTATAATTTTTTAAAGTGTATCTAAAAGCATATAGTTCTTCCATGGGTGTTGAACTATTATTTCTTTTAAAATCAACGGTATCAATTACAATTTTATATTTATCATCTGTTTTTAAAAGACTTTTTCCCTTGTCATCTAATACCATATAATTAATTTCACTTATATTACCTGTATGGCTATGTTGCGCTTCAGCCATGACACTTAAATTTTCACCTTTTATAATTTGAATATATAAAAGCTTGCCTATAAGAACTAAAAATATAGTTCCAAAACATATGCCTAATTTTTTTATACCTTTTTTATCTATCATAAAAAAACCCCTTTCTTTGCTAATTCTAGCCAAAGAATGGGGTTTTTATTCTCTATCTACTTTGTAATATTTGATTAATATTCGCTACAAGTAAGTCTATTGCAACTTGATTATGTCCGCCTTCTGGAATTATTATATCTGCATATTTTTTAGTAGGTTCTACAAATTGCATATGCATAGGTCTAACTACATTAAGATACTGTTCAATTACCGATTCAACAGTCCTTCCTCTTTCATTTATGTCTCTTACAAGCCTTCTTATTATTCTAACATCAGCATCTGTGTCAACATAAATCTTTATATCAAGCATATCCCTTATTCTCTTATCTTCTAAAATCATTATTCCTTCTACTATTATTATGTTTTTAGAATTTACTAAGACAGTTTCTTCTCTACGAGTATGCTTCTCAAAATCATAAATAGGTTTTTCGATACTTTTACCATCTATTAAATCCTTCAAATGACTAAGCATCAAATCTGTATCAAATGCAGATGGATGATCATAATTCGTCTTCATTCTCTCTTCAAATGGAATTCCACCTTGATTTTTATAATAAGAATCATGTTCTATCATAGCTATACAATCTTCATTAAATTTGCTGTAAATTGCTTTTGCTATAGTACTTTTACCAGATCCAGTTCCTCCGGTTATTCCTATTAAGACAGGTCTTTTCATAACTTAGTTAGCCTCCTTACTTTTGATAAGCATATCTTTAGGATTTAATTTTGTAGGGCATTTAATCTTAAAGATCATTTGAGCCATTGGAGCTACATTTATCTTATTATCTTTTCCATCCTTCATGTCATCTAACGTAATAGTAAACATATCTCCTTCTACTCTTAAGACTTCAACTTCGTCTCCTTCAAAGACCCTATTTCTCTGTTCTATAACAGCTTCATTTGTTTCTTCATCATAAGATTTTACTACACCAACTATATCATAATCTCTTACATAAGCAGAAGTTTCATAGATCTGCATTGAACTATGACCATAATAAAAGCCTGTATAGTAACTTCTATGACTAACTTTAAAAAGGTATTCCATCCACTTAGGATTATACTTATAATTTTCAGGATTTTCCATATATGTATCTACAGCTTCTCTATAGGCCTTTACTACAGATGCTACATAAAATGCGCTCTTCATTCTTCCTTCTATCTTTAAAGAATATACTCCGGCTTCTATAACTTCATCAATATGCTCTATCATACATAGATCCTTGGAATTCATTATATAAGTTCCCTTGTCATCTTCTGATACAGGGAAATACTCTCCCGGTCTCTTTTCTTCAACTAAATAATATTTATATCTGCACGCTTGAGCACAAGCACCCCTATTAGCATCTCTGCCTGTCATGTAGTTAGAAATTAAACATCGTCCAGAATAAGCCATACACATTGATCCATGAACAAAAGCTTCTAAATCACAAGTTTCAGGAAGCCTTTCTCTTATTTCTTTTATTTCTTTCAAAGTAAGTTCTCTTGCAAGAACTATTCTCTTTACGCCTAAATTATGCCAGAATAAAGCTGACTTCCAATTTACATTATTAGCTTGAGTACTTAAATGAATTTCTAAGTCTTCTGCAACTTCCTTTATAGTCATGATTATAGAAGGATCTGACACTATTACAGCATCTATCCCTGCATTTTTCAAATCTATTATGTATTGCTCCAATCCATCTAAATCTGAATTATGAGGAAAAACATTTAAAGTTACATAAACTTTTCTTCCTCTAGAGTGAGCATACTCAACTGCTTCCTGCATATCCTCATTGGTAAAATTATCAGCAAATGCTCTTAAGTTAAGTTTGCTTCCCCCTAAATATACGGCATCTGCACCGTAGTCTATAGCTGTTTTCAGCTTTTCAAGATTACCAGCTGGAGCTAAAATTTCAGGCTTTCTCACTTAGTTTTTCCTCCTTTTTGTCACGGAAATACCATCTCCCATAGGTATTACAGAAGTTATTAAGTTATCATCTTCAGAAACCATTTCAAGATAACTTTTCATTCTTTTTACTATAGTAATTTTTCTTCTTTTAACCAAATCCTTAGAGGCAACCATACCTCTAAAAAGAACATTATCTGCAACTATTATACCATCATCAGAAAGAAGACTCATACAATGTGGATGAAAGTGATTATAATGTCCCTTTCCTGCATCCATAAATATAAAATCATATTTACCATTAAGACTTTGCAAAACCTCTAAACAATCACCAGAAAGTACTGTTATATTATCCTTAAAACCATACTTTTCAATGTTTTTTTTCGCCTGTTCTATCATATTTTCATCTCTCTCGATAGTATCTATATGAACATTACCATCTAAGGCTTCTGCCATCATTATAGATGAATACCCTATAGCTGTACCTAATTCAAGGATTCTCTTAGGCTTAGTAATAGATACCATAAGTTCTAAAAACTTTCCACTTTCCTTTTGTATTATAGGTACAGCATTTTTTTCTGCATATTCCTCTAGTTCTTTTAGTATTCCTTCTCTATCTGGTATTAGCTGTCTTAAGTATTGTTCCATATAATCATGCATTACTCCGCTCATAGGTTCCTCCAATACTTACTTTTTATTTTTATTGTCTCTAATTTCTTTTAATCTCATAAATTCTTTATCATTATCTGTAAAAGTATGTGTACCATCATCATTAGATATGAAGAATAAATAATTTGTTTTCTCAGGATTTATTGCTGCATTAAGTGACGCTTTACCTGGACATGCTATTGGTCCTATTGGAAGACCATCAACTTTATAGGTATTATAAGGTGAATTAACCTTTATGTCTTCATTTGAAACTTCTGCTTTATGATATCCTAAAGCATACAAAACAGTAGCACAAGATTGAAACTTTGTATGTTGTTCTATCCTGTTGTAAAATACTGATGCTACTTTTCCTCTTTCATCATCTCTCTCTGCTTCTTTTTCTACAATTGATGCCATAGTCACTATATCATCAAGATTGTTTTTATCTATCTTTTTTCCTGTAGCTTGTTCAATTTCACTTATTACTTCTTCAAATCTTAAAAGCATTCTTTCTATTATTTCTTCCCCAGAAATATCTTTTTCAAACTCATATGTATCTGGGAATAAAAAACCTTCTAATTGATATTTTCTTTCGCTATTCTTTTTGATATAAGATGGCGCATTGTATTCTTTAACAGCTTTTAGAAATTCTTCTTTAGAAATCACCTGTGACTTTTCCAAAGAAGCAGCAATTTCTTCTATATTATAACCTTCAGGTATAGTGACCTTATTAAGTCCTGCGGTCACCTTTCCTAAAGATAAATTAGAAAGAAAAGTATCTAAAGTCATATTTTTTTCAATTAAATATCTTCCCTTTTTTATATTAGTATCTAAATCATTACTTTTCACATAATACTTTATGAGATAGGTATTTCCTATTATATTTTGTTTAGAAAGTTTTTTTAGAACGTCATTTAACGACTGTCCCTCTTTCACTTCTAATTCAACACTATCTACAGTCAACTTAAAAGGATGATTTACAAGCCTGTTATAGTAAAATTTAAAGCCTACCGCCCCAACGACAAGAACTATAACAATTATAATAAGAATTTTCTTAAGTTTATTGTCTTTCATAAGCTCCCCCGCTCCTCAAATAACTATTTTCTAATAGCTGCTCTCTTTCTTTCAGTTGGATCTAATAATGTTTTTCTTAGTCTTATGCTCTTAGGTGTTACTTCAACTAATTCATCAGCTCTAACAAATTCTAAGCTTTGTTCTAGAGACATAACAGTTACTGGTGTTAGTTTTAAAGCATCATCTGCACCTGATGATCTTGTATTACTTAAGTGCTTCTTCTTACAAATATTTACTTCTATATCATCAGCTCTTGAACATTCTCCTGCTACCATTCCTGCATAAACTTCAGTTCCTGGTTCTATAAATAATGTTCCTCTTTCTTGAGCATTAAATAAACCATAAGTTATAGCAGTTCCTGATTCAAATACTACTAATGATCCTCTTGATCTTTCAGGAATTTCTCCTTTAAATGGCTCATAATCGCAGAATACATGATTCATTATACCATTTCCCTTTGTATCAGTTAAAAATTCATTTCTAAATCCAATAAGTCCTCTTGCTGGTATCTTGAATTCTAATCTAGTATATCCATTGTTAGCAGAAGTCATATTAACCATCTCTGCTTTTCTAGGTCCAAGCTTTTCCATAACAGGTCCCATGAATTCTTCAGGTACATCTATAGTTAAGTACTCAATTGGTTCTAATCTCTTTCCATTTTCTTCTTTGTATATTACGCTTGCTTTTGATACTTGGAACTCATATCCTTCTCTTCTCATAGTTTCTATTAAAACTGATAAGTGAAGTTCTCCTCTTCCACTTACTTTAAAGCAATCTGGAGAAAGTTCATCAACTTTTAAACTTACGTTAGTTTCTAACTCTTTTAATAATCTATCTCTTAAGTGTCTTGATGTAACAAAATCACCTTCGCGTCCTGCAAATGGAGAGTTATTAACCATAAAATTCATGCTTAAAGTAGGTTCATCTATTTCTACAAATGGAAGTGCTTCTGGATTTAATGCATCTGCTATAGTATCTCCAATGTTTATTTCACCAATACCACTTACTGCTACTATATCTCCTAATGAAGCTTCATCTGTTTCAACTCTCTTAAGTCCATCATACACATATAAGTTAGAAATCTTAGCAGGCTTGTTACCATCTTTTGACATTATAACAACCTGTTGATTCTTCTTTATAGTTCCTCTTTCAATCTTACCTACAGCAATTCTTCCTACATACTCTGTAGAATCTAAAGTTGTAGCAAGCATTTGTAGAGGCTCATTCATATATCCCTTTGGTGGGTCAACCTTTTCTATTATTGTCTTGAATAGAGGATCCATATTTATGTTTTCATCCTCAAGTTCAAGCTTTGCAAATCCTTCTCTAGCTGAAGCATAGACTATAGGGAAGTCCAACTGCTCATCATCAGCTCCAAGCTCTAAGAATAAATCAAAGATTTCATCTATAACTTCTTCTGGTCTTCCATCTTTTCTATCTACTTTATTGATTACTACTATTGGCTTTAATCCAAGTTCTAAAGCTTTCTTTAAAACAAATTTTGTCTGTGGCATAGCCCCTTCATAAGCATCTACAACTAAAAGAACACTATCAACCATTTTAAGTACACGTTCTACTTCTCCACCAAAGTCAGCGTGGCCTGGTGTATCTATTATATTAATCTTTACTCCATTATGCATTACTGCAGTATTCTTAGAAAGTATTGTTATACCTCTTTCTTTTTCAAGATCATTAGAGTCCATTACTCTTTCTTGTACCTTTTCATTGCTTCTAAATATATGACTTTGTTTAAGCATAGCATCAACTAATGTAGTCTTACCATGGTCAACGTGTGCAATTATTGCTATATTTCTTATATTTTCTCTTACGTCTAAACTCATCTTATTCCTCCAATGTTTATAAGTTATTATTACATAAAAATTCAAAATAAAATTGGATACGCAAGTATCCAATTCTATCTTTCGGTCATTACTATACTTTATTGTAAACTTTCATAATAAAAAAGTCAACTTAAGTATTTTTAAGTCTATTTCTCTAAGATTCTGTCCTTAGTAATAATTTCAATAATAAATTCAACTTTTTAATGAAACAATTTCTACTTCTTCCATAAAAATTTTTTTAAATTTATATCTCCATTATTATAGGAAGTATCATTGGTTTTCGCTTAGTTTTTTCATATAAGAAAATTCTAAGGTCTTCTTTTATAAGTGATTTCATTGTAGACCAATCAGTTATTTTCTTATTTTCACATTCTCTTAAAGCCTCTTTAACTACTTCTCTAGCTTCTCCCATAAGATCTTCTGATTCTCTTACGTATACAAAGCCTCTAGATATTATATCCGGTCCAGCTATTACAGAACCGCTTTCTCTCTCTATAGTAACAACTACTGTAAGTATTCCGTCTTGGGAAAGATGCTTTCTATCTCTAAGAACTATATTTCCTACATCTCCAACACCTAAACCATCTACAAATACTTGACCTGCTACTACGGAGCCATTTTTTCTTATGCTATTTCTTGAAAGCTCAACTACATCACCATTATCCATTATTACAATGTTTTTAGGATCCATACCAAGTCTTACAGCGAGTTCGCCATGTTGCTTTAAATGTCTATACTCTCCGTGAACTGGGATGAAGAATTTAGGTTTGACAAGAGAATGCATAAGTTTTAATTCTTCTTGACATGCATGACCTGAAACGTGTACATCAGCTAATGCTGAATATATTACATCTGCACCTTTTTTGAAAAGCTGGTTTATTACCTTTGATATAAGCTTCTCATTTCCTTGAATAGGACTTGCTGATATTATAACTGTATCTCCTTCATTTATAGAGACTTTTCTGTGCTCTGATGCAGCCATTCTTGAAAGGGCTGACATCGGTTCTCCCTGGCTTCCTGTAGTTATTATAATCATGTGCTCTGGATTGTACTTATTTATAGAGTCTATATTTATAAGTGTATCCTTCTCTGCAGTTAAATAACCAAGTTCCAAGGCAACATTTACGTTATTCTCCATGCTTCTTCCAGATACCGCAACTTTTCTTCCATATTTCTCAGCTGCAGTTATTACTTGTTGAATTCTGTGAACATTTGATGCAAAGGTAGCAACTATTATTCTACCTTTGGATTTTCCAAATATATTTTCAAAGGTTTCGCCTACTGTTCTCTCAGACATTGTATATCCTGGTCTTTCAACGTTAGTACTATCTGCCATCATTACAAGAACGCCTTTTTTACCTAGTTCTGCAAATCTAGCAAAATCAGCTCTCTCTCCATCAATTGGTGTATAGTCTACCTTAAAATCTCCGGTGTGTAGTATAACTCCTAATGGAGTGTGTACAGCAATAGCTACTGAATCCGCTATACTGTGATTAGTTTTTATAAACTCGACAGACATGGATGTAAGTTTTATTATATCTCTTGGTTTAACAAGATGTGACTCTGTAGTAGTCAATAATCCATGCTCCTTAAGTTTTGTTTCAATTAACCCTAAAGTCAATTTCGTTCCATAAATTGGTACATTGATTTGTTTTAGTATATATGGAAGGGCTCCTATATGGTCTTCGTGTCCATGTGTGAAAAATATCCCTTTAACCTTTTCTTTATTTTTTATAAGATAAGATACATCAGGTATTACTATATCTATTCCGAACATATCTTCATCAGGGAACTTTAATCCGCAGTCTATTACTATTATTTCCTCTTTATATTCAATGGCTGTCATGTTTTTGCCAATTTCATTTAAACCACCTAGAGGGATAATCTTTATCTTTTCTTTTTCCTTCTTCATATACTACCCTCCTTATATATAGTGCTTTAACTAAGTTTTCCTATAATGATACTCTTATGGCTCATTCCTCTCATCTTGAATGGTCTATATTGCTTTTTAATTGCTTAAGCTATTATTCAAGTGTAATAATCGCTATCAATTTATTTACAATTCTCACAAATCCCAAAAAACTTAACACTATGATCATTAATTTTAAAATTGTATTGTTTTTCTATTTTAGCTTCCAGATTCTCTAAAAGATCTCCTTCAACCTCAATCACCTTTCCACACTTTGTACAAATCAAATGATGATGCCTATGCAACTCATCTTCGTGAACCAATTCATATCTACTACACCCATCGTCTAAATCTAACTTGTATACTATACCCATTTCCTCTAATAGCATAACAGTCCTATAAACAGTTGCGAGTCCTATTTCTGGACATTGTATTTTAACCTTATCATAGATTTCCTCTACAGTAAGGTGACTTCCTTCATTTTCTATTATTGTATCCACAATAGATCTTCTTTGAGGGGTAAGCTTATATCCTTTATTTTTTAAATCCTCTTTTAATTTATTTATATTTACTAAAGAAGATGCCTTTCTCATGGATTAAACAACTCCATTCTATAATAAACTAATTCATATATCCTTCTTCAAAAAGAGCTTCGTAAGCTTCACTTACTAAAGCGAATTCTCCTTCATCGTCAACTGGTATTAAAAGGTCATTTCCTTCTTCATCTTCTGTTATCTTTAAAGCAACAGCGTCTTCTTCACCTTCTGCTACTACTATAACATATTCATTTCCTTCTATGTCAAATTTTGCTTCTACAGTAAATTCCACCTCATTACCATCTTCATCTAATAAAACAATTGTGTCAACGTTATTTTCCATCTTTTTCTCTCCTTCTATTTTTCTATTTTGAAATTCTATCAAGATATCCTTGTAAAATATAAGTTGCTGCCATCTTATCAACAATCTTTTTTCTCTTAGCTCTAGACATATCCGCTTCTAACATAGCTCTCGTAGCTGCAACAGTTGTTAGTCTTTCATCCCACATCTCTATAGGGAGTCCTAAAAATTCTTTTAATTTTTCACAAAATTCAAGAACTTTTTCTCCTTGAGGCCCTATAGTTCCATTCATATTCTTAGGTAATCCTAATAATATTACTTCTACTGAATATTCATCACATATTTTTTTCAATTCATCTAAATCATATTGAAGACTTTTTCTTCTTATTGTAGTTATTCCCTGTGCTGTAAATCCTAATGGGTCGCTTATTGCAACACCTATGGTTCTGTCACCTACATCTAGTCCTAAAATCCGCATTAAATATACTCCTTTAAAATTTATTAGCTATTCACATATCGTATATTTCTATTGTACCTATATTATGTATTTTTATTATAAAAGTTTTCACTATATTTTCTATGTTAAATAAAAAGGTGCCCAAATAGGGCACCTTTTACTTTATTCCTAAATAAGATTTTAAAACTTCTTCAAGAATTTCATCTCTTTCAAGCTTTCTAACTAAGGCCCTCGCACCATTGTAGTTAGTAATGTATGTTGGATCGCCTGAAATCAAATAACCAACTAATTGATTTACAGGATTATATCCTTTTTCTATTAAAGATTCGTATACATCTGTTAAGATAGTTTTTGTCAAATCCTTTTTATCTCTACTAAAATCAAATTGCATTGTATTGTCATTATTCATAAGCGTGGCTGCAATTGCAGCTTCACCCCCTTGCACAATATTTTAGCATTTAAGTAGTCATCCCTTTATAGTATAACCTATATGTCAGAACTTATTCTAGTGTTTTAATTGTTTCTTTGTATTTATTATAAATCATAAATACAAAATTGTATATATCTACTTTAATAAAGTTTCTAATACTTCTGGGACTTTCTTTAATGCTTCTTGAATTTTCTCAGGTAATTTTCCACCAGCTTGAGCCATATCTGGTCTTCCGCCACCGCCGCCGCCAGCTACTTTGGCAACCTCTTTTATTATCTTTCCAGCATGAGCTCCATTAGCTACAGCATTTTTAGTAGCCATTGCTACAAAGTTAACTTTTCCGTCTTTAGTTGAAGCAAGAACTATAACACCTTCTCCAAGCTTATCTTTAACTTTATCTCCTATATCCCTTAATGCGTTTCCATCTATATTTTCTAAAGAGTAAGTAACACATTTTGTTCCTTTTATATCTTTAGCTTCTTTTAAGATTTCATCTTCTACGCCTTTTATAAGCTTAGATTTAAGAGTATTTATTTCTTTATCTTTCTCTTTTAATTCGTTTAAGTTTGCTGAAACCTTTGTTAGTATATCTTTTTCTGTACACTTTAATGCTTTTGCAGCTTCCTTTAAAAGCTCATTCTTTGATTCCATTTCACGTATAGCATTTATTCCTGTTACAGCTTCTATTCTTCTTATGCCAGCAGCTACTCCAGTTTCAGATAATATCTTAAATAATCCTATTTGTCCTGAATTTCTAACGTGAGTACCTCCACAAAGCTCTTTGCTGAAACTTCCTATTGATACAACCCTAACTTCATCTTTATATTTATCATCAAATAATGCTATTGCTCCAGATGATTTAGCTTCTTCTATTGACATTACATCTGTATTTACATTATATGCTTCCATTATTTTATCATTTACTAAAATTTCTATTTTTTCTATTTCAGAAGCAGTAACTGGTGAAAAATGAGTAAAGTCAAATCTCAATCTTTCTTCGTTAACATAAGAACCACTTTGGTTTACGTGAGAGCCTAAAACTTCCTTTAGTGCTTCGTGAAGCATGTGAGTTGCACTATGGTTTTTGCATATTGAATTTCTTCTTTTAGAGTTTACAGTTAAAGTGACTTCTTCATCTAAGTTTAAAGTTCCTTCTAAGACTCTTACAAAATGCATTATCTTTCCATTTATATTCTTTTTGCAGTCTACGACTTCTGCTTTAAATCCATCTCTAAAAATCATACCAGTATCACCTATCTGACCTCCCATTTCTGCGTAGAAAGGAGTTTTATCAGTGACTACTATGGCTTCCCCCTCATTTACTGAGTTTACAAAGGAATCTTCGCTTATTATAGCTTTCACTATTCCTTTTGATTCTGTTTCGCTATAACCAGTAAATACTGTCTTTATATCCTCTGAAATCTTATTTGCAATGGAATCTTCTCCACCCATATAGGTATTTTCTTCTCTAGCTTCTCTAGCTCTCTTCTTTTGAAGTTCCATCTCTTTCTTAAATCCGTCTAAATCAACTTTTATATTTTCCTCTTTTGCTATCTCTTCTGTAAGTTCTAGAGGAAATCCATAAGTGTCATAAAGTTTAAATGCCTTTTCTCCTGATAGGACATTTTCCTTATTTTCTTTAAGCTCTTCTATATACCCCTTTAATATATCCATACCGCCGTCTATTGTTTCGTTAAATCTTTCTTCTTCAAGACCTATTATTTTCTTTATATAGTCAGTTTTTTCTTTAAGTTCTGGATAAGCATTTCCGTAGTTTTCTATTACCTTATCTACTAAATCTTTAAGGAATATTCCCTTTATTCCCAAAAGTCTTCCATGTCTAGCAGCTCTTCTTAGAAGTCTTCTTAAAACATAACCTCTTCCTTCATTTGAAGGCAGTACATCATCTCCTATTAGGAATGCTACAGCTTTTATATGGTCTGCTATTATTCTTATAGAGATATCACTAGTCTTATCTTTGCCATAAGGGATCTTTGCAACATCTGTAACACCTTCAACTATGCTCTTAACAGTATCTATATCAAAGATTGATTCAACACCTTGCATTATTGTTGCGATTCTTTCAAGACCCATTCCTGTATCTATGTTTGGATGTGCTAGCTTATTATAGTTTCCCTCTTCGTCCTTATCAAATTGAGTAAATACTAAATTCCAGAACTCAACTATCTTATCTGCATCCGAAGCTTTTTCAAACTCCTCTGATGTTGTTATCTTTCCAGCACCCTTATCATAATGAATCTCTGAACAAGGTCCACAAGGTCCAACTCCGATTTCCCAGAAGTTATCTGCTCCTAATCTAAATATTCTCTTAGGATCAACATCAGTCTTCGTTGTCCATATCTCATAAGCTTCATCATCGTTTAAATGAATAGTCACATATAATTTATCCTTTGGAATTTGCAAAACCTCTGTTACAAACTCCCAAGCCCATGGAATTATTTCTTTTTTGAAGTAATCTCCAAAAGAGAAGTTTCCTAACATTTCAAATAAAGTAGCATGTCTTGAAGTATATCCTACATTATCTATGTCTATAGTTCTTACACACTTTTGACATGTAGTAACCCTCTTGCTTGGTGGTGTTTTTAGTCCAGTAAAATAAGGCTTTAATGGTGCCATACCTGCGTTTATTAAAAGAAGACCTTTGTCATCCTTAGGCACTAAAGAAAAACTAGGCATTCTAAGATGTTGCTTTGATTCAAAAAAACTTAAGTATGCTTCTCTTAACTCATTTAATCCCATTGTTTTCATGTTTATTCCTCCTAATTGCACATTTGAATTCATATAAAATTCTAATAAAATATAAAAAAGCCCTCATCCCTAGCACAAGGGACGAAAGCATTATTCCGTGGTACCACCCTAATTCATGAATATAAAATATCCATCTCTTAAGTTAACAGTTCAAAGATAGCCTTCAAATCACATTCTTAGAAGCTCACACCAACCGCTTCCTCTCTGAAAATGAATAATGACTTTACTCCTTCTCATCATCACTGAATATTAAATTCTCATAGGCAAATTATATGGTATTATTAAACTTATGTCAAGGAATTAGATAAATAATAATTTTTAATTTCTCTAAAAAATTTAAAACAAATAATAATTTACATCCTCATATATTATCTTTATAACTACTCCCAAAGGCACTGCCAAAACCATTCCTGTAAATCCTCCTATTTTTCCTCCAAGGATTAAAAGAATTATTACAATTATAGGATGCATAGAAATGCTGTCTCCTATTATTTTAGGTGATAATATGTTACCTTCAATCTGCTGTATTATTAAAAGAAGTACTGTTACCCATAATGCCTTTGATGGAGATATAAGTAATGCCATAAGAATAGGCGGAACAGCACCTATTATAGGTCCAAAGTATGGAATTATATTTGCTATGCCATTTATTACTGATAATATTATAGGAAAATCTACTTTTAATGATATAAGAACTATGAAAGTAAGTCCCCCTATGAGTATACTCAGTAAAAATTGACTGGCTACATATCTAGATAATATTTTGTCTATATCATTAAAAATATTTCTCGTAGCCGTTCTTTTAGTTCTAGGTATTAGAAGCATGAACTTGTTATAAAAAAATTCTCCTTCTCCTAAGAAATAATAAGAAAGTACAGGTACTACAGCAAAGGATAATACATTTTCTCCAAAACTCACTACTCCATCTAAAACCTTCAGCAAAAGAGAATTTGTAAAACTTCTTACTCTATACTCCAACTCCCCATTTAAATACATGAAAAACTTATTTTTTTCCATAATCGTAGAATACATATAGCTCATGCTATTTTTTATATCTTCTAATGACTCATAAAAATGTTCTCCTTCTTTAAGTACAATTGGAACAAAATAAATTACGAATCCTGCTATTATTCCAATTATGCTTAAAATTAAAATTATAGCTGATGCCTTTTTGTTGATACCCTTTTTATATAAAAATTCTTGTATTGGTTTTAAAACATATGAAAGCAGAAATGATATAAAAATCATAGATACTACATCTTTTATTATCCTTATATTCATAAGTCTATAAATAATAAAAATTAATGCTGCAATTAAAAAAGCTTTTAATGCAAACTTAATCCACGGTTTTTTCATCATTATGTTCTCCTAACTCTTTAGTGCTTAAGGAAACCAGTTTAACTTTATTTCTATCTCCAAAATAAGCTATGCTGTAATCTCCTAATATAGTTTCAGTTATTAAAATTATCTCTTTTCCTCTCATCATCTTAATTAATATACCTGGATTTGCTACTATCCCTTTGATGGAGTAATCTCCAAGATCTATTATCAAATCTTCCAGCACTCCTACAATCCCACCAGATGAGTCTATTATATCTAAAGATTTTATATCACTGAAACATAGAAATTTGTCTTTTATAGACTTAGTGACTATGACTTTTTCGTTCATCGCAATTATATCTTCCGATAATATATATCTTTCTTTTGAAAAAATACCTTTTGAACTTAGTTTAAAACCAATTACTCTGCTTTTATGATAATTTATTGCTATATCCTTTATAAAACCAAGATACTTTCCTTTATTATCATATACATTCATGTACTGAAAATATTTTACACGAAACATAATATCCCACCCTCATTAAACACTCCTTTTAATTTTTCCCTAAAATATTAAAAGAATACCTATATAATGGGTAAAAAAATAAAGCTAAGAAAAGATAATGTGACCCCCAAAAGTTAGACTTTATTAGCGAGACAGTTTCGGCTGCCTCGCTA